>Ga0228711_1010560_pt1 | contig 12087 bp, 4 predicted proteins | sample MedpolnodulmetaG_2_FD_177996 | JGI IMG/M metagenome (GOLD analysis project Ga0228711, IMG submission 177996) | Root nodule microbial communities from Medicago polymorpha collected in Santa Monica, California, United States - brown nodules | ecosystem: Host-associated > Plants > Roots > Nodule...
TACTAAAAAGGGAAATTATATAGTAATTATTGCATTGAAAACTGTGTAATTAATCCATAAATAAGTCAACAAAGTTTCCTTTTATGGTAATAAATTCCTTTTTTTGTATGCTTAACCAGTACCCCGGGGGCACCGGTTAGCATGACCCATACATAAAAACGCTTTCATTGTTAGCAGAACAGTTTATGCCGTATTTCGATACCGTACTTTCACAGCTCCTTTTTTCAACTAAAACATAAATCACTTTCATTTATAGTAAAATAGTTCATATATGAAGCCATTTGAGTTGGTTTGGTGGTGTTGATTTGGGAGTATCCTCATCCTCGATGTCGGGTCTTAAGTTTGATTCTCTCATGTCAATTTGAATAGATTAGTTTAGCTAGATCACTTTGATGGGTATACCTAGATCACTTTGATGGGTTTGAATTTAGCCCTCATAATACATGAGTTTTAAATCTCTTGAATTGAGAGTTTTGACGCTTATTGCAGTCCTATCAACTAGATATATTAGTCTCTCTATGCATATATACGTAGAGAATATTTTAATTTATACCGGAGTGAATCAAATCTGATACTTGGGAGAAACACATTACAAGATCTCAAGTCAACTCCATCAAACCAATGTAAATTGATCGAAACTTTTTATCATTAAAATTAATATAACTAATCATTATTTTAAAAAGTGTGTAACACTCAAGCAGAACACTTAAAATGAGACAAGAAATATGTTTTTTGAAAATGCAATCGAAGAGAACAAAAATAAAAAACAAGAAAATCTACGTAGACAAAAAAACATTTCTCATAAATTCATGAGAGGACATAGCAATAGCATTGCATTGATTCAATTGAATTATGCATGCCACCACGAGCTCGATTTGAATGCGTTGCAGTACTGTCACACCTGCATTGCATTTGCATCGAGGGGGGCCAGTGAAGCAAAACAAGATTCACGTACTCTTTCTCTTGACGTGGTGATGTTTCATTGGTTGGAACTTGGAAGTGTCAGCATGAATCTGGTCACGGTAATTATATGTTAATGATGATAAATTAATGTGTCACACCAACACTCAGTCACGGTCCAAATGACAGACAATCTGAAAATAAAGGACTAAACTACAACGACCCTTCCTTCTCCTATTTTTTTTCATTTTACAATCTACTACTAGACTAAATTGGATTCAACAAACAGTGTTTCAAATTCGTCTTTGACCAGTCATTATTGTAATCAATTTATCTATTTTACCATGACGTTTACACAATTTAATATCTGTGTATTCATACTTGCTCTAATCAGAACTCAAATTTATTAGAAAATATAGATTGATCGAAGAAATGCTCTGAAAAGAAATACTCTGAAGGAGGGGTGTAACCGCAAACACTCTATAGTTAAGGCAATATAATGGTCTGTTATTAGAAGGGGACTCGCCCCACACCCGTATCGCCTTCCATGTTCCAATGGTCTGTTTCCCAATGGTCATGAGATTTGAGCCATCTTTTTTTGTTCCGTTTTGGTTTTAGACTATATAAAGGATGCTCGACTTGTACTAACTGAGTTCAATTTCACAGTAAATAGTAGCAATAGCCAAGGACTCGTGTATGGAAAATTAAGTGGCCATGAGAAAATCATATCTAATGCAACTTTGAAACAGAATTGATGATATCACAGTGAAGCCAAGGAGGCTGTTTGATTTTCTTAAATTGTGTATGCAAATTACAGAACTAAGCACAAACGCTTTAGATAAACTAGACAAATACTTGCATAACGGTCATTTTGATCCGAGAGCAAAAGACAATTTTGGACGGGATTTGTTTTTTCCCAACAACTTAATTTGGTTTATACGTTCTTGCTCCTCTTCCTGTTTCTTCCTTCGCATGGCTTCTTCTTTCTGTCTCTGTAACTCTTCTAGCTCTCTATATCGTTCCTCCTCCCTTCTTTGCTGCTCTAATGCTTCCCTTCTCTGAGATTCTTCAATCTTCCTCCTGTTTTCCTCAAGCATCCTTTCAAGATCTTCTTTCTCTTTACGAGCTTGTTCCTGCAGAACAACATAAATAAATAGTATTAATATAAGGTCTCTCCGATGATTTCAGGCTTGTACCTGCGGAAATAAGTGTTGTAGTCGCATGTAGACAAAAAAGCTGGAACTGGAAATCCCCAAATCATGTTTCATAGATTAAAACATGCTTTTTGTATTTTGGTGTATAAACAGAGTTTTTGAGCTTTTCATAAACAAAGTCGAAAGAGACTGAAGCATGTTCATCGGATTATCAAAAGAGTTAAAATATTAATTAAAGCCCTCAACTGGTACCCTCCTTGAACTTGCTCAGGGAAGAACATAAGATGAACTAAAAGTCAAGTTAACCTATCAAAACTCCACCATCATATGATCACGCCTTGAGTTAACCAATCAAATCAACAAATTTGCAAATTCAAAGATTAAAAGGAGAACAAAAATAAATTTCAAATTTTATTCCAAAAGCAGGACTGGCGATTTGTTAAATCAGAAGAGTGTGATATTCATATGTTGGTCACTCCAGAGAAAGGAAATAATCAGAGTATAGTGCAATCCGAAATACATACCTCCTTTTGTTTAGCCTCAATAAGAGCCGCTTCTTTTTCTTTTTGAAGTTGAGCAGCGACTTCATCATTAAGTTTCTTTCTTCCCTCTTCCAACCGCCTTTGAATCTCCACCCGAACCTCCTTGGAACTCAAGCTTTCATCAACTCTCTTACGAATAGCTTCTTCAACCCTCTTAGCAGTCTCTTCTTCTATTAATTTCAACTCTGCTTCCTGTTGACGCCTGTGAAAGCATACAAAATGTTAAGTAGGAAAATGGCTACACAAACAGGGGAGTGCCACATATAAGTAGCCTCAATATTCTTTATCATTGGCATCTCACATAGAAACTGGACAATAAACATGCCTGCTTCAATTTTTATCCCCTTTACATTCTCCCCTTTTTTCTTTTTACACTTACCTAAACTACTTAACAGAAAACCACAATCAACGACAAACTAACCTCCATGGTGACAAAGGCACTAAAAAATGGTCATGCTTTTAAGGCATACCTCTATTGAATCCTGATCCAAACAAATGTTTCAAAACTGGTGAACAGTAGATAAATGAAGCAGCCAATTTGATCATCAAACATAACAAGTTGAATTATAGCAGTACCGTACCTTCCTTCAGATAAGCCTGTGGAGAAGAAATTAAAGTAACATTTTGCAGTTTTAAACTAATCATGGAAATACTAGAATTTTTGTATTATATATCTTTGCCATCTTAGTTGTTGTAAAATAGGTCAAATTCTTTTGCTAGTTAAGTGATTAAAGCATCAGGCCAATTGACAAACCATGTTTCAGCCCAATGTACTTAAAACATTAGCCCAATGTTGTAAAATAGGTCAAATTCTTCATTGCCAACAATTTACTCTAATAAAATGTCAAGGTTAAGTTTTAAATGAAAAGTAAAAACGGATGACCATTGTATCCAAAGAATTGAACTGAAAAACATGTCCAAACTTAAAACAATCCAGTCTGTAAGTCGGCTTGATGCCTGGACCGTTTGAGGTGGGTCACAAGGTTAGATCTATCTTTCTCACTGTGTGCAAGAACAGATGAAATCCTAAACAACTTATCCCCATATATACCTCCACCCATGGCTAAGAGCTTTGCCCAACCAAATGGGGGGGGGAAAGGAAACTTGATGAAAATGTTTACCACACAAGGACCAAATACTTCCCCACTAGATGGGAGTAAGCTACAAGGATCAAAAAACACCGCCATAATGCCCTATCATCTAATAAGTTTTAATAGTGTCGACGTATAGTTTTTCTTGGTACTCCCTACCTTATCTATTGAACTGTCCACATCTGGTCAACCTCCTTGACAACGACAATGTTGCTAAAGGTCTTCTCTAAACATGCACAAACCATACAAGACAAGACTGTCATCTTTTCTACAATGAGAGCAACCTGTCTACCCAAGTATTCTCACTAACGATAGGATTCCTATTATAAATCCTATCTTCTGTAACCATTCATTCATGGAAACAATAATTAGTTGATGGTTAGTTAGCTAACTGCGATTCATAATGTTATTTTCGTCCCCAATGATAAATGTAGATTGAAAAAAAAAATCATAAAAAGGTAATCTGTGATTCTTAAGAAAACCAATGGAACTAGAAGTAAGCAGAACTGATCAGTATGATGAAGACTAGGGCATCCAGCAAGTAAATTGATGGAAATTGTCCACCAGCGCAGAGAGAAGGAGGAGTGTGATAAGTATCTAAGTACTCGAGGAATCCTCCCTTAAAAGTTAGCTGTCAAAAGGGAAGAACCAAGCCCACTTAAATACTCCACCGAGCATCTCATACTACTCAATGTGGACTTTGAGCACCCCAAAATATCCAAATTCCTATTAGAGTATTGTGAAGATCAAATAATCTAACTATGTAACGAGAGAAGTATTTCACTTCATTTTAATCAAAAGTTGCATTGTGTTTGAGTATATATTCTATCCCTCAACCTCAAGCCCTCAACAAATAAGTACCATAAAAGTGGTGACATGGGACAAGTCGTGAAAAAAAAATGGTCAATAAGTGCAACATATTTTAATAATTTCACATTAACAGTGTCAAAACGCAAAAATCAAACAGCATAAATATAGATCAATTTCCTTTTCCATCTCACACAAATGATGAAGAATCGTTCTGAACAATCAGGATGAAACCCACACAGTTTCAGGGACTCAACAAATATTATGTGGCTGTTGGCAGTAGAAAGTAATAAATATAAGCTGGTACAAAAATCATAAATTATGAGACATGAAATCATACAACGTGATAATGACTGCCTGCAAGGATGGAGCTCAGTCCAGAATTAAGGACGTGTATAATAGAGAAAGAAAGAGAAGTAAGATGCAATGTTTTCCTTTCTGGGTTAAAAGAAAAAATCCAAACGAAAGGCAGGGGAGAATAAGAAATCCTCCAAAAACAACCAAAACATAGACCATTGGGAAAAAATTAAGGAAAAAAATGTATGGTTTTCAACCCCTCTGCAAATTCATACGAGAAACCCCGTCAAGAAAACATATACTGATATCCACAAAAGGAGACAGGTATTTTCTGCTTCATAAGAAATAAGGTGGAATAAAAAGTGCAATATCCTATTCGTTTACATAATTATCATTTTCTTTTTGTTTAAGCCAACAAGGCCGTCAACTAGTCAAAAAATCATAATGTTCATATTATAAGGCTAAGGATGAAGTGGAGAAGCAATAGGGGCAAAACATAGTAGCATAGCCCTTAGTCTATGGATGATAAGAGCAAAAGCAGGGAAAATTTTCCATTACCTAGTAAATAGGTCTTGAATCATATCAACATGTTCTATACAATATGAAATTAATCATAATACAAATCAATAGATGCCCTGGAAGTGAAGCATGCTAATTTCCAGCTATAACAATTTAACAAAAGAAAGGAAATGGTTATAAAGGTTAACCACAATATCCTTCTTAATTTTCAGCCAGTCTGTGTCTTACCAATGATATACACCTTTTGTGCATAGAAGTTATGTGCATTAATAATGTCAATGTTCTAAAGTTTCAGTAATAAATATAATTTACACACAAAATACTGAAATTTTCATCAAAAACCAGAAGAGCCAACTAATGATTTCCATCTTAAAACATAAATCAAATAGAAGTGAAGAAAAGGCAGAATTAGAACAAAATGTCAAGCTTTTTATCTACCTTTTCTTCTCTTCTTCTTTCCTTTGTTTCTCAATTGCAGTTTTCTGCTCTACTGACCCAAGGCTTGAACTGGAAGATTTATGAGCAGGAGACAATGAGGAACTCCTACTTCTTTGTCTTCTGTATCGTTTTGCAGTAGGAGATCGACTTCTGCGACGCCAAGTAGTTGTAGAAGGACTTCTGCGGCCTCTTGGTGAAATAGAACGACTTTTTCGCCTGTGAGATAACACAAATGATTCTAAGCAGTGAACCCTTATAAAACCAAACAGCTATCTTAAGTGAATATAAATAAAGCCTGCCCACCATCTAGCATGTTAATACGAAAACATGTACAGTTACCTCATAAAATAATCATTGTCTGCTCCATCTTTTATCACATGAAGAAGCAAATGTCACAAACGAGCAATGAAAAAACACTTATCAGAACTCACCACCTGTTCATATCCCTCATTTTCCATGTTATGGGAAGAAACTGATGTTTCCTATTTTTTATAAATATCATATATCCTATCTTGTTCTCTACATAATGCCCTATATATGTTTCATTAATGAGTTTCAACCTCGGCACCCAAATAAGAAACCACACAAAAGAAAGAAACCCATTGACAATTAGCAAGTAATAAAAAGTATGAGACACCATCGCCGGACACTTATGACAGGGTCTTCAAATACTTGAATATTAGCAATGTCAATCATCCAGCATAACAGCATGCATCTCATTCCATAGTTCAAGTACTCAACGAGTTGAGCTTAACAGGAGAGGTCCAATTCCAAATGGCATACTAAAAGAAATTTAGCCGTCCATTCGTATCCAATCGAACAAGTACAACAAAGAGGCTAAATGATAATAAGAAACTACAAAGTAGATATTGAATTCAAATTACACTTCGCGAATAACCAGCATTATCAACCATGGGGTTCAACATTGACCACCACATTTTAGTCATAAATACACAATAGCTCTGTGGTCCTGAAAGTGTGATGACTACCCAATTTTATGTCCTCATCGAAGTGCCATATGTCCTCATCAAAGTAAAATAGTCAGTTTTCCACAAAAACTCCATCAAATACATTCTCTTTTTTTCTGGAATTTCTTAAGCATCCAAATTAAACGTTATATAATTAAAAAGAAGATGAGCCCCACTAAAACATACTCCCTCTGTCCCAAAATGTAAGCAAAAATTAGTCAACATAAGTTGATGTATTTGGTACAAATTTTGAACCAAATACATTAACTTTTGTTGACCAATTTTTGCTTATATTTTGGGACGGAGGGAGTATTATTTTACACATTTTGCCTAAAAGCTAACCCCTGGTTAATTAAATACAATTTCGGAAGAATATTATTATAATAGTATAACATCCATGTTATGTCCATAGAACATCAAACCTGAAAGTAAATCGAATATATATCGTACAATCAGGACCATCGCTAAGATTTTGGGTTCCCTACGTGAACTACGAAAAATAACGCCCCGTTAATTATCGGAATATTCCCCTCACATTTTTTGCTTGAAAATCATTAATAACTAATCCATACTCAAGGTTCTTCAAAAATTCATTTGATAGAAATCAAAGCAAGACTATTTAATATATTGTTACATAGTATAATGCAGATAAGATATTAACAAATTCAATTTAAAAAAAAATTCTCTCAGCAAATGCAACATTGATATGGATTGTTAACCAATACTCAAAGCCACCACCAGGTACAGTTTACATCATAAATGACTACACAAATACCGATGAATAAGTGTTATAGATACACAGCAAATAATTTCTAACACACGAGTCCCGAATCATTCTACCTCAATAATACATATCACATAGAAAATTAAAAATTCAAACAGGGTCACCTGCTATACGAATATGGAGACCGGCTTCTATCTCGTCTGCTCCTCCTGCTATATCTATGCCCAACCGGTGATGGTGAATGCCTACGCCTGTAGGGAGGCGATCGGGATCGCGACAAGTCTCTAGGCATCCTCCTAACACCCGATCCCCAATGAGCTCAAAAAAATACTTTTCACAATCAGACAAAGATAAAAAGTTTCCCTGTTAAAGCAAAACAACAACAAAAAAAAACAAATTCAGTAAAAAAAAAATCAATTATTTCACAAAACAATAAATTAACCAATTATCAAGTTATTGGAACGAAAAATATGAATTAGTCAATAATTGGAGATGCAAATCAAAGTGAAAACCCGTTACGAGAGTTTCGTATATTAATTTAATTGTATGAAGCAGCGTGATTAAAAAGGAGAAAATTAAGAAAAAAGATTCACCTGAAAAATGAAGGGAAACTTGAAATAGAGAAAGAAAAAAAAAAGGAAGAGAGATGTTGTGATGTGATATAGAGTTGAATTTGTGGTTATTGAAATGAAGGTTAGAGGAATTGAGAAATTGAAAATCTGCAAACCCTAGAAAATGGAAATTGGGGAAGAGAAGAAAGATGAAGAAGGAGGAAACTACGTTTTATATTTGCGTTTTAATAAACTCAAAACGAATCGTTTTACACAAAGACCAATAAAAATGTGAAGCTACGTAATGTATAATGTAGGATAGGATTGTCCATAGAAAATTGTTAATTTAACTTATTTTGAGCTTATGAAAAATAGTTTATGCAAATAAATAAGTTTTTATGTTATTTCATAAGTTTTTACTAACAAAAAATTTATCTTCATAAGATAATTTTTCATAAACTAACTTAACAAACTTATAAGTAATAAATAAAAGCTTGTTTATTTACATAAATTCAATCCAAACAGGATCTTAGTAGTAGTGCTTTGTGGACGTACTTAAGCTTGTTTGATACACTCCTTAAAAAAAAAAACTTGTTTGATACAAAAAATAAAAAAAGTACTTCTTAATCAATTTATAACCCATAAGCTATCCAATAAATTAATAGATTGAATTTAAAATGTTTCTTTAATAAAGGTTAAAACAATACTAAAATGTCAATTAAGGTCTACTCAATTGATAAGAAGATGTCTTACTTCCCTAAAAAAAAAAAAAGGAAGATGTCTTACTTTTAAGGTTGTTGTACTTAATGTTCTATAAGTATCTATGTAAATATTATTTGAGTTCAATGCAGTACATCGGTGGAGCATCAACCAAAATTGAGACAGCATCAATTGCTTGGACATTGTCCGCAATTGGATCCAGTTCACATTTGCAATTGGATCATATTCACAAACGTTGTTAGTTTTGAGTGTATTTATTTTAAAGGTGTCGTCATTTTATTATTTCAATAAAAATAAGTACACAATCATTTAATTTAATTATTTAAAATCACATAATAACATTAATTGTTCACTTTTGGTATGTTAATTATTCTACCGTAATTGAGTCTCTTACCTTTGGTAGGCATCCTGAGATTTCCCACCATTTATTGGGTGCATTAGACTAGGTATGAGACTAAACCAAAGTCAAGAAACGTCTAATTTTTACTCACATGATGATTAAATTGCATCATCACAAGAAAATTTTAAGAAAAATAAAGGAAAAACACCAAATCACATGTCGAGAGATAAAATATAAAATTTATAGAAGAGTGACACGCAATATCTTATAAATTAGACTCAAGCTCTGATTAGCGGAGACATACTTATATGCTATGAATATTTATAAAAATACATCAAATATAAGTATTAAATAATAATTTTATATAAAAAAACATGGCAACACATCATTAGATTCATGTATAAAACAATTGCATAATGACAAAATATCCTAATTAAATTAATTTGTCTTACAAGTCGATTTTGTACGAATGAATTAAGTCTAATATAAAAACTTATTGTTTTTAAAGGAAAAAATTCTACGTTTTTTTAACAGCCATGTCAATTTTCATCTATTAGATGATACAAAAATCGACCATATTAACTTTTTTAAACAGTCATATATGTACTACTATTATGTATGTGACATTCATTATTGGTGGCATTTAGCATGGGAAAGGGAAAGAGTTTCCCACCATGGGAAAGCTAATTTTGACCATCAAACTTACTAAAGAACATAGTTTTATCCTAGGCCATCAGCACCAAATCCAACCATCCACCCTCTACATCTCATCTTCCTCCTTGCACCCACCACCTCATTATACCTTCTTCCTCATATTTTATGTCATTTTTCACATTTTTAAATATTTCCCATGGTGGAATCACTTCGTCTCTAAATCGGATATGTCTTAAAATCTAACTTAATTTACTCCTTCTTTTTTTAATGACTCGTGAGTCAAAGCTTTGGGTGAAATAGTTTTCACAGGTTCATGTAGAGAGCAAAATTTTAGTGAGTCAAAGACACCAATGCATTCATAATACTTTTTTTTTGAACAAAATACTCCCTCCGGTCTCAAATGTTAGAAAAATTCCTTTTTTAGGTTCATTGAGTAGTCAATGTAACTGGTCTACATTGTAAAGCAGATACATTAATTATTCAATGAACCTAAAAAAAGAATCTTTTCTTATATTTGAGACCAGAGGGAGTACATTCCTAATACTTTGGTCAAACTCAACTTCATCTTCTTCTCATCACCATAAATCACCTCTTTAACACAAACCCAACTCCATAATCCGACCCATATTTACATTAACCCGCTTAACCAAAACCAATGGATGATATGTTGTAAAAATGTGTGATTCAAGCTCTTGGAAAGGTAGCCATGTTTGGTTAGAACTTGCAATAAACACAGCTGATAGTGGTTGGATGAGTCATGAAGGAGAGAGGAAAAATGCGGTGTCGAGGGTCTATTATAAAACTATGTTCTTTAGTTAATCTAATGGTCAAAATTAGCTTTCCCATGGTGGGAAACTCTTTCCATTTCCCATACTAAATGCCACCTTCATTATTATATATATATATATATATATATATATATATAGAGAGAGAGAGAGAGAGAGAGAGAGAGAGAGAGAAACATACTATAGAGATATTTTCAGCATTGCTCTGAATGAGTGATGAAACCTGACTTTTCAATGTCTGAATTCAAGTCATTCTCCTCAAAATATGGCATGTTTAAGTCAAAGTCCATTTTTGAAAACAATGACTTGATGGATCTGATTCCTGCAAAACATTTTTATGAAAATCTAATATGTGTGAGATTCGTTGTGTTAAAAATCTCTTCTTCGTGCTTAGTATGTTTGACAATCCATATATTGTCAAATAATAAATAACTAGATGAGTTAGTTGCAATTATTGAAACAATAATTGTAAAAATCGGTTAGGGTTTGTGTGTAATCGGAACAGTGAGTTTACACTTTAGTCAATAGCATATGGATCGCCAATCAAACAATTTAAGTTTTATGATAGAATTTTAGATTTAAAAACAAATAAAGTATAAACTTAAAAATTGAATTGTTCGATCTTGATCAAACAATCAAGATGGTTTGAATGCGTATGATTTGACTACACTCAATCCAAATCTGTAAACTTGCGATATTCTTACAATTTTAAAAGAGTCAATAAAGTTATCCAATAAAGGCACATGACAAGAAAAAAAAATGGTTGTAAGCGCGTATTTATAACGGATAAATGATAATAAAACAAATTTACCTAGAAACGATCTGTTACACAATGACAAATCCAATTAATAATCCAACCATAGGAGAAAAATTAATATTTTGTCAATATAAACGGTATAATGGAATGGTTGATATAATTGGCTAGTATGTATATCTAAATCATGCAAATAATGTTGAAATGATGCACACTATCCAATTTATATCAAAAAATAAAAGATGATGAATGATGTAGCATATTTACGTATATCAAAAGTAAGTATTTATATATCGTCTCCTCAGGGACTAGTGCGATATCATGGATCGTTCGACATCGATTACCATTTTAAGTTGAAAGAGTAATTTGTTTGTTTGTTTGTTTAAAACCTAAGTATCTACGTTGTAAGATTAAAACTTGAGATTGATAGGGCGTAAAACCTGTTAGGATTAGAGTTCCTTAATCAAGCATCACACGTAACCTAAAGATCATGCATGGATTCTAGCTTTCCTTTGATATTACCACGTATCCCTCGTCAATATCATTCGTGTCCAAATAATATTGTGACTTCAATTGTATCGTTTAATCGTCGATGTCTCGCACTATTAAACGATCCAAGAGTCATTCCTATCATTCAATCGATGATTTCTCAATCTCTTGAATGATAGAAAAGCATTAAGTTCGGATACAAAGAATGGTTATCTAAACATCAATTACATGTCTAGAATTTATGTTTGGATAGAGAATTATTCTAAACCTAGATTCAAAAGTATTTTTCAATCACAATTAAATCAAACATGAACAATAAAGTGCAAGAATAATCTCCATATCAAATGAAATACT
>Ga0228711_1010561_pt1 | contig 12086 bp, 2 predicted proteins | sample MedpolnodulmetaG_2_FD_177996 | JGI IMG/M metagenome (GOLD analysis project Ga0228711, IMG submission 177996) | Root nodule microbial communities from Medicago polymorpha collected in Santa Monica, California, United States - brown nodules | ecosystem: Host-associated > Plants > Roots > Nodule...
TGTTGGAACAAAATGTGTTTAACATTACCCTTTGAGTTTTGATGATAATAAGGTATTAAAAGTGTCAATTGGATATGCTAATATTTGTTCAAGTATGCAGGACCATAGACAAAAATTTAGTGTCTCTTTGAAGCATATGTTCTGGAAGAAGAAACGAGAGCAATGGAATCAACAAGAAGGAAGCTTGAAACATCTGAAGAAAAGAGGTTCTGAAGACAAGCGGTTATGAAGAAGCTGACGTCATCAGAAGCACCTCTTCAAGAGCTGACTTCATCAGAAGCATCTGAAGATCATTAGGAGTTGAACATCATCAGAAGCTGGAAGACTGAAGAACTTCAAAATGTTGTTCAAATGAAGATTAAATCACGCCTGTCATTGCAGAAGATTGGGAGAATAAAACAACGGCTATTTCAAATGGATTTGAAGGCATTGGATGCTTATTCAGTTGAGAGCGTTGAAAAAGGACTTTTGTACGAACTGTACAACCACTATCTCCACTATCTCCACTACTCTGTTTTTGTGTTTGCTAGTACAAGAACAACAGTTGTGCCTGCAACGGTGTTCCTCCAGACATGGAATGGATTTGAAATTGATCTTTCATAGGACAATAACCAAATCAGGCATAAGATCATTGATGATCTGATCAAGTTTCAAACGACTCTATTTGATGTGATGGCAATTTCCAACGTGTCTTTCACACCTCTATATAAAGGAGTGAAGACCTGTTGTTTATATATATACAGAAGACTCATAAAACAATTCTACAAGTGCCAAAACTTTGCTGAAATTGTTTCACATCAAAAGTTCACTTAGAATTTCTTATCAAAGTTCATATCTTAGAAATTCTAGAGTCTTAAGAGTCTGTATCTGATTTGCATTGTGAACACCACTGATTGTATATCAAGTGTTCAACCTCAAACAAATTTCTTTGTAATTCTGTTTGAATAGAAGTCTCTTGCAGTTGTGCTTGAGTATAGGAAGTCTCTTGATTGTGTTCTTGAGCATAAGAAGTCTCTTGCAGTTGTGCTTGAGTAATTTGAAGTCTCTTGCTAGTTGTAGCAGTGAGCAGTTGTAATCAGATATTACATTTTAGTGAACTCTCCTTGGAAGTGCAAGGGGCACAGGACTACTTCCGGTTTGTGGAAGGAACCTGTATAATTGCTTTGTGTCCTTCTTCTCTCTCTCTCTATTTTTATCCGCTGCATTTAGATTCTGATTATCACATTAGAAGCTGAAATCTATCTGCTTCTGATCAGTGACTTCAGTAGGAGAAAACGAAGAAAAAGCTAACACAATTCAACACTCCCCTGTGTTTTTCTCACCTTCAATTTATACAAAGGGAAAAATTAGAATAGGGAGCGACATGAACGATCCCCTTCTTATGATCCAAAGACTCACAACCAACAACACAATAAATAACTAAATTATCTCTTAAAAAACTGAACGAGTGACCCACTCAAACGTCTTGTCACCTTTTAATGCTCTTAAGGCAAGTAGCCCCACACACCAAACAAAAGGCCAGCCCAAGAAGCATGATCAATTTACACAATCATTACGCACGAAATCCAAGGCTTCTTTGAAACGAAAAGACGTGTCTCTGGAATTCACGACCTCCTCACCTGGAGGACATTCCACTAGGATGTGTAAACACAAAATTGAAACCTCGTTACACCCAAATAGGATCATCACCCAGTACATGGGTTTGGAAAAACAACTTTTTGGATTGAGTCGTTGACTTTAGAACATTGTGAACCTTAAGTCCTTGCCTCTAACAACGAGACAATAACTTGAGGCTAATATTCCAAGGTTGTGTCAAATTCCTATCCTCAAATATGAACTTCATTCACAAAGCTAAAGTCCAACAAGTCATCTAAATGCAATTGTTGATCACCTATATCGGCGAAAAGCACTGGAAGTCGATCTGAGTCATTCAAGTAATCAAATACTCACCTAGCCCTTGCGCCATAAGGGTGTAACCATCAAAACCCTCATGCGGCTAGATGAAAATCTATAAATAGAGCAACCCACTGCAAAATCAAACATACATTCTCATTTCAAGAGAATCCTCAAAATATTTTGAGAGCTCGGTGACTTAATCATTAGAGTGTTTTTCTAAATACATCATCTCACACTAAAGAAGAACCATCATCAACCACACCTCATCCGCTTTTACCACCTGCTCCGGCCAACTCTTCTGATCAAGGTCAAGATCACTTCCCATAAACAAAACACAAAGAGGTACCGTACAAATAGATGCAAGGAGGGTGGGAAGCACATGGCTTAAGCAACGAATGTCTTACAATATAAACCCACGTCGCAGTGTTTCGATTCTTGGGTCGTGTGTGAGACACCATCATCATCATGCATGCCAAATAAAAAAAGTCATATAATATTTTATTTATTATTTCTTTATAATTGCCTCTTATAATCAATTTAATGACAATGTCCTTTTATTATAGTATACCTATTTGTCTTTCTATAATTCTATGTTACATATTCTTGACAGGTAGGTCATCATGCCCTCCCACTTAAATTAGTTATATTCTTCCCCATGTCCTTCTTCCAATTCCTAGTGTAGCAAAAACATACACAAAACAACAAACAACTCAAAAAAATGCACTTTGTTTGATCTCTTTCATTCTTTCTTATTTAATTTGAACTTTTTAGTATTTCAATGCACTTTTCTTTAAACAACAACTATGTATAAACCATTTTGCATGATCACTGATCAGAGATTCATTACAATATGATCTGCCTAGCATAAATTTATATTTAATTAATCATAGAAAGGATGATGGGCAATGTGAAATAAAATAATAGTATATTATATTTAGACTAATTGAATTTGGTATATTGCTGCCATGCCACTCTTTAAAAACTAATACCTTTAGAGTTACTTCTTCCAAAACTTGTAATAAGAGTCACTGTAAAAGTAAACTTTTTGACAACATTTTGAAAAGTTGCATTATTCAAAAAGCATGCAGTTGAATGTTCAGAAGAAGTCCATCAATAAGGATCACTTTGAATAAATATACAAAAAAAAAAGTTCAAAACAAACATGCAAAAATGCTACTACAAGTTGACAGCAATGGATAACATTAGATTGAACAATAATAAACACCACCAAAAAAAGATTGAAAAATAATAAATTCCTTTATAGAAAAAAATATATATTTCTCTAAAAATTAATTGCAATTAGCTTAATAAATCTCAAAATATGATTTTGAAATTATTTTTTTAGCAAGTATTTATTTATCAAATAAAAAGAATGAAATTGAAAAATTGGCCATTGTTTTTTTAAAATTGACTTAACTTTTTGTTATGAAGAATTATGAGAAAATCAATGGTGGTTAATTGGGTTAGATATGACCAACTAGAAGGTCATTAGGGCTAAAAAGGAGCTTTTAGTGACATAACAAAAACAAAAAGGGTGAGACCCTTTACGGTCATTTTCTCCTCGGAACATGCCCAAAGCTTTTAGCTGGCAGGACCCTTCCCTTTGTCTACTACCCCCTCCATATAAACTTGTAGGCATTAAATTTCTCATTTTCTTTTTCTTATTCCTATGAAAAAGAAGAAAATTATCTTATCCCAATTATCAAAGTTCTTTTTTTTATCGAAAATGTTAATGAATGTCCTAATTATACTCATTAAGGACTTTAGATATTAAGGTTTTATAAAAATTTGGACATTTAATATATTGAAAATTGAAATATTAAGCTTTTCAAATGAACAATTTTTTAATTGAGTATTTTTAAAAAGTGTCCTTACGACACTCGTTGCCCTAATTATTTTGATATAAAAAAGTCATTTATTATGGGATAGAAGAGGAGGTAATCTACTTTCAAGATTTAAGAATTCGGATAAAGTAATTGGCTTTGTAGAAAAAGGAAAATGTTAAGTGCCTTAAGAGCATTTGATAAGAAATTTATAGTAGAAATTTTATCTTAACATTTATGTATTCAATATATTAAAACATAAAAAAAAAAACAACTTTTCTACATGAACGTTATCAATTGCATTCATTTTTAAATCCTTAACAAATGCTTAACAAGTGCCCTTAAAAATAGCATTTAATGTTTTATGGTATTGTAAATCAACTTATATAGTGGAACAATTTTTTTCCCACAGAGAAATTTATAATTTAAGACGGAGGAGGTATGTTTTTCAATTCTAACTTTTAATTAATACTCTCATCACTCTCAAATTAATATATTCAATTAAAATGATGATTACATGAATAAATAATATTAAATAAAGGATAATCTAATAAAAATATCATTCTCTCATTTATTTATCAATTTTTGCAATGAAAACCAATTTTATAATATTTAAGGGATCAAAGAAATTTCCTAAAAATGGTTCTTATATAGGACTAAGGGAGATATTGTCTATGCTATATATATATAGAAATGATCTATAAAATCAAATATTATGAATTGTTAATTTTTCTCGGACAGAGATATTTTCTCTGGAATTCACTTTACTTTACTTTGCACATCATCTTCTTCCTCTTCTATTTTTCTTCTTTGGTCTGTTTTTTAGTACCTCCATATTCATCATAATATGATATCTGTTGCTGCTTCAAAAATATGTTTAATTACAATAAAATTACGTACTTAGAAGTTAACTTTGGCACTATCAACTTTGAGTAAGAAAATATTGTTCAATAACATATTCATTTTTTCAAGCTTAAGAAATGTATTAAAAAAATCACTATAGGCAACATAAATTCTTAGAATAATATTGAAAGATAGTATAAGTATTATATATGTACATACATAACATAAAATATACTAGTATATGATATGATTATTTATTCAAGTGACAGAGAGACCTCCATCCCTCGTTCTTTATTCTCTCTCTCTCTCTTATAGCTCCTGCAAATAGTTTACCCCACAAACTTCCAAACAAAGAGAATTAATAGAAAGTGAGATTTGCAAGAATTAAAGGAACCTCTCAAACACCAAAAGCCAACCCTTATAATCTATAGTTGATCATATTTATGTGGCTACCATGTTACTATTAATAAGTCTTCTCTTTGTTCATCATGATCATGATGTTGATGATGTCAAATCCCTCTAATTCACAATATAAACTCAAGATTCAAAACACCTTTGTCTCTTCTTCCTTTTCTTTTTCTTCTTCTTCTTATTTCTTCATCATCATCATCCATGGCTTGTTTTGAGATTTGTTCAATATGACCATGGTTCCTTCTCAAAGTAGCAAACAAAATTACAAAACTATAAATGGTGATTATGTTTTCTACAACAACAACTCAACAAGTGCTATGAACCAATTTCAATTTGTTGAAGACTACACCACCTACAATAATTGTTTAAGATCTGAATATTTTGTGAGGCCAATGGCTGAAGAAGAGGAATCATCATCAAGACTCAACACTATCACCACCACCACTCATCACAACGAACTTGAACCCGAACCCGAAGGAGAAACCATTTCAACCTCAAAGGAAGAAGAAGAACAAGAAAGAGAAGCAAACAACAATAACATCAATAACAACAATAACTGGCTTCAATTAAGCATAGGTAATACAGCCGTGACCACAACCACAAAACATGGTTGTGATCAAAACCAGACTCCAACAAGCAGTTCAGGCTTGTTGGAGCTTGAGTTATTGCCGACAAATTGGGCTGCTTCACGGCCCAATTTGGAGCAACCATCGACCAGAGGTTGCTCAAATTTTAATTCTTCTTTGTTTTTCGAACAAACGACATCTTCCTCATCTTCTTCACCCTTGTCCATATCTATGTCAATGCCAAGTGGTCCAACCTATGGTCATCAACAACAACATCAACATCTAGTACCACATAACTGGGCATTTGGTCCATTACTACCACACTCAATGGCAATTAATATGCCTTCTTCTACATCTTATATTCCATCTTCTTCTTTATCACAATCTTGTTCTTCTTTAAGGCCATCTTTAGGACCTAATTATTATCCTCAATATCATCATGCATCACCCTTTCATTTTCCTTCATCTTCTTCATCTTCTGGATTTGATCAATTTGATGTGGCTGGTCCTAGCTCATCATCTCATGTCGCTTTTCGAGTAGTCGATCCTCCTCGTAGACCTCATTCTGGAATTTGGTTTATGCTACAAGCCTCACAAAATCAGTAAGCTAACATTAATTTTTTAAAAACCTATATATAACATATTTATATGATTCATGTCAACTATTTTAGGCTAGTGCAATTTAATTAGTTTTTGTGATGAATATTCACTTGGATTTTCAAAAATATAATGCAGATTGAAAGAACCATTCTTGCCACAAATACCTAAGAACTATCTTAGAATCAAGTAAGTTTTTTTTTCCTTTAATTTCCTAAATAGATTAGATTGTTCTTCTCTACTGTTTTTTCTTTTTGGTATTTTTTTGGTTTAAAGTCTTGTCAGTGTGTAATCAATGTCGTTCACTATTTTAATTTTTGTGATTTGATAAAGCTAATGATTTGTTTTTTGACTTTTTAAAAAATGAATTCAGAGATGGAAGGATGACAGTTCGGTTGCTATTGAAGTATTTGGTTAGCAAACTCAAACTTGAGAGTGAATCAGAGGTAATTTTCATTATAATTAATTTACTTTTTTTTTAAAATAATTAGTGCTAATTACTAGTATGTATAATGTGTGTGCTTTGCTTATTATGGGATTAATGAAGTATTAATTACCTAACTAATTAAGGAGAGTAAAATGATACTATTGTGGATTGCATATCTAGGAATGTCTGAAAAGGTAATGGAATATGTGTTTTTCACCAAAAGTACATAGCTAAAAAAAATGAGAAAACAACCTCAGTAACAACGATGTGTTGGTAGGAAGTACATTTCTTGGAAGTTGTCTTCCATTTCTGTTTTATTTGAGTTTCAAACTCATATAAATTGTGAATAGAGTTAAGGTTTTTGTCTATTCAACTCAACACATATATATTATGTGGCTTCTACATAGGGCATTATGTTTGTGTATTAAGTTTGGTGGAAGTGGAATTCATGTATTGTCAAGTTAGGTGTACCGTAACTATTCAAAAAGAAAAACTAATAAGTTAAAGAGATATAATAAATTTCTTCTTATAGGGAAAAACAAAGTATTATATTGAAAATATATAAAGTTAACCTTATGTTCTTAAAAAAAATGCATTATTTTGAGTTGGACCTAACTTAACCATTTCAAAACCAATTTGTAAATGCGAGGAATGCGTCCATATATAAATACATATTTAAGTTCGCAATATTCAATGTGGGACCATGATATTCTCATAACATTATCTATATTTCCTATTAATTAATATACCAACACTTATTTATCTCCGCTTAACCCAGTTGGTAACGACACTACGTATTATATGCAGGGTTCGAGATTCGAACCCAGACGCCTCCAAAAATATCTACCACCTCTTTCATATTCGCCATCTTCCCACTAAAAAAAATGTCATTGATTTCTAACCAAATTACATGATAGGAGATGTTCTTCCTTTCATCAATTCTTGAAACATCTCAGCACACAAACATTACACTTTGAATACACTCTTTTATACTTTGTCTAGGCATACATATATATGTGCATGTTTGAGTAGAAAGTTAATGATTTAAAGTACATATCGAACTAATATTGTTGTATTTGCATTGGTTGGTGATTTATGTGTACTTTACTTTTACATACAAATTAATCATGATATTTATGTGCACGAGGCCATGCATTGAGTGATAGTATTATTATCCATTAGTGTATATGTGCCATTATTGTGTGTCCACCATGAATGGAACTTTGAAATACTTCATGCACACACTTCATTATCGAATTACACCACTACTACTTGTTGCCTCATAATTACTTAATAAAGGTTTGAATCCTTACAAGAAACGGGGTAGCATATACATTGGATCTTTAAATAATCATGCATGCCCTTAAGATATCTATAGCTAGATCTGACCTAGGATAAAATATCTACATTTTTTTAACAATGATCAGATGCTAACTTTTCATTTTTATTTAGCTGATGCTACCATAGATTTAGCTTTTCTTGTTCCATATATCTGAGATAGGTTAGGTCTTGTTCTCTTGTTCTCCCCATTTGCACAAACGTTCTTCTCTTCTACACCATTGTTCATGGAGATATGGATTCTTAAGCAAACAAACTAATATAATTAAATGAAATTAGTGCTTCACTTTATAGACTATATACTTCTCAATCAACCTTGTATTTTTAGGAAAAAATGACATGTTTCCACGAAAATTATTTCAACTCCTTAAACGTGAAAGAAATCGATTTCACCATCATCCTCCAACCACATAACACTAGGTACTCTATCATGATATTCTTGATAAAATGTCATAGAAACTCGACTATAATGATGAATAACATAAACAAAACAAAAAATATACCATGTATTAGAATAAACACTAAGATAAATAAATGCCAAAAATAGAAAGTGCAAATCAGAACAAATAAATTTGGAAGAATATCGTACCAAATTAATATGATCAATGGCATTAACACAAATTCTGATGTCCATATGAACACATTGAACAATATCAACTACATGAACAAAAAACAAGTGATGTTGCCATTTGGTTCAGGGAACAACGTCAACAATGTTTGATGCACGAACCCGTGAAAACATTGAACACATAAACAACAAAAATATTTGAACTTGTATCACTAACACAAAATTATAAACACGCTTAACATCAAAACTCTACCAAAACGTCTAGATCTACATAATTAAATGTGCTCGACGAAAAAAAAAACTCAGGATGAGCAACCTAGTAGTGAAAACTTACTATATATATATATATATATATATGTGTGTGTGTGTGTAATGGCGACACACAAGAGGAGAATAGGGAATAGGGTTAGATTAAGAGGGGCAAATCGAGAGGCAATAAAGAACAAATGTGAAGAAGAGGATGATGACGAGAGGAATAAGGGCTTCTTTCGCAAGAGAGTAGAGAAATATATTACAAGAATTTCTTTCGCAAGGGTTGCATGAGTTCAAAAAACTAGATTTAATTATGTTGTAAATATTTGGCATAGAAGACGCCTCTTTTGAACCAATTGTCTAAGTATCCGTGTTAAAATGTATATTGTTTAAAATTAATTTCAAAAATGTCACCGTGTAGATGTTTTACACTAATTTTTTATATAATCGACTTAAAAGTACTATTTTTTTAAGGGGTGTCTAATATGGATCCGGTTTAAAGATGAATCTTACTATTTTCAATAAATTTTTATTAAATTTTTGAAGGGGTGTGTAATATGGATCCGGTCTAAAGAAGAATCTTACTATTTTCAATAATTTTTATTAAACATTTCATTTTTTCCAGTTTTTTATTAATGTAAAATTTATTTTTTACTAAAACCAGTAAAGGTCTATATTTTATCCATTTTTTAGAGGTCCGTATTATATGCACCTGTTTTTTAATCCATATCTCTTACTTATAAATGTTAACCCGTCTCGCTATACTTAACCTAATTTTTCCCTCCACACTTTTGCATTTAATGTTTATCTAAAAAGTAAAATAAAATTATGTTCCTAATTATATGCTATTTTTTTGGAAAGGAATAATCGGTAACCCGTCTCGCAATACTTAACATAATCTCTTACTTATAAATGTTAACTCGTCTCGCTATACTTAACCTATTATGTTACGTTACGATACCAAGGACGATGTCATGGAAATATTATGTTATGGTACAGTACTAACGTCTATGTTTCTTAATATTATGAAATACTATATGACAATCATGGCATTCATCTAAACTATTTTGTTACCTATTACCGTTAAATATTACCTTTGATATGACCCGTGCGTTGTCGATGGTCTAGTTACTTTAAGAACTAAAAGCAAGGGAAATTTATGTTTGCAAATAGAAAAATAGTCATAGTATTATTGTTATTATTAATAAATATTGCTCAATGGGAATAAGAAGAATAGTGCCAAATGTATGGAACACGTATCACAGATTTCATTCAAACTGAATTGTTAATTTGAATTTGTTGTCCACTATACGTTCATGGCTTGCATTACAAAACAAAGTCTAAATAAATATCATATTAGGTTGCAGGACGCATGCAATAGACATTCCATTATAATTTCATGCAAGTTACCCTTAGGTCAACCCATCTCGTTGTGATTTGATTTTCATTCCCATAATCCTCAATTAATTAGAATATTCTTTCCCTTCCAACTCATGCTCTTAAGATGAGATTAAGACAACATTTTAAATTTTATCACCCTTAATATATATTAGATCACAGACAGCTGCATAATGATCATGATGTATGTTCATACTATTTATTAGGTATACTTCAAATATGAACCTGTTAAAAATAGAGTTTAAAGATAAATCATTGAGGTTAACTATTTTTTATAACAACCATTGAGGTTAACTAAATATAGAATTTAGTACAATATTTTATTATTGTTAATAAAATTTAATACAGTTGCAAATTGGTCGCAAGATAAATAAAACATGTCATGAGGAATGCTAGCAACACACCTTTTAACACACACTTTCTAACACACTCTCTTTGATTGGTTAAAATTCACATGGGTCCTACCAAATCATGTGGGTCCCATGTAAATTTGGTGGGTCCCATGTGAATTTTAACCAATCAAAGAGAGTGTGTTGAAAAGTGTGTGTTAAAAGGTGTGTTGCTTGCATTTCTCAACATGTCAAACCCATGAGGGAATTATGAGATTAAAGATACTTTGACCCCTTACCATTTAAGGGAATTCTGATTTACCATTTGTCATATCATCTATTTTGTACGGTTAGAATTCACAAAGATATAAAAGCGGATAATCTTTAAATTACAAGAATGAAATTTAAAATAAATAAATATAAATACAAGGTGTAAATCGCAATTAAGTCGAATAGTAATGGACAAAAGTACATTTAACCCATAGAAGAATAATAAGCACCAACTAAAGTTTTTTAATATGTTTATTATCGTCATTAGCATAGTTAAACAAAGTTGTTTTATAGTTAGAATGTGTCATGCACTCAACATTTCCCCCCATATAGCTGCATGCTTCGTTTCTATATTTGCCTTGATATAGTTTGAATGTTATGTGAAGTCAACCTATACTACTTGGTTTTATATAGCCATATTAATGCCCATAATATATGTTTTCTTATGCAAATCAATGACATAGAATATATGTAAGAATATATAGATATATGTCTAGCTGTTAGGAGTTGCCATGCCGGCCGGAACGGCAAATCTCACACATGGTTGACTTATGGCATAGCTTGGAACTAATTAAACACCCAATGATTAGCTTTAGATTTGTAGCTTATTAAACACTCAAGAATTAAACCCACAAATGTTTTTTTTTTGGAAATTAAACACACAAATGATATATGATTCATTGAACAATTGATTTATCTAGTTTATATATACGATTTAAGAATCATCTGAACACCTACGAAGTCACAAGAATTAAACACACAAAGGTTTACGGTAAGCTGCGTCAATAACGATTTGTAGCTTATCAAACACTCAAGAATTATTTGGATTATATTACAAGAACGATTTGTCACTACCCAAACTTAAGATTAGCTTTAGTCAAGAAGAGAGACCATATTTTCATGTAGAATCACTCATATTCTGATCCAATTGAAAATCGAATATCAAACCCTCTCAACAAAACTACATCTAAAAAATAAATGATCCTCCACCTCAAGATTATCCAGACAAAACAGACAATTCAAACTAACTACTCCCCCCAACACTCTCCTTCTAGTTAAGTTTATGCGAGTATGAAGTCTTCCAACCATGTGTCATGCCAAAAAAAATGATGGTTGGTCACTATTGATACTCTTCTTTGCAAACTTCAAAACTAATCTTGATCATTTTGTGGTCTCTTTCCTAAAGCAAAAACTTCCTTCCACCAAAGAGAACAAAATTTAAATTCAAATTTTGAAAAAGATTTGAGTGATACTCACACTTTTCCCATACTTTACCTTCAACATATCTCATCTTTCGTCAACCGCCACTTCCACTTTGCAAGAAGAGCTGATTGGGAGATTTTCAAATTTCCAAACCACCACCACCAC
>Ga0228711_1010562_pt1 | contig 12086 bp, 3 predicted proteins | sample MedpolnodulmetaG_2_FD_177996 | JGI IMG/M metagenome (GOLD analysis project Ga0228711, IMG submission 177996) | Root nodule microbial communities from Medicago polymorpha collected in Santa Monica, California, United States - brown nodules | ecosystem: Host-associated > Plants > Roots > Nodule...
AATAATTGACTTAAAAACACATATTTAACACTTTAATGAAACTTCTCTATATCCTAGACTGTCATAAAATAATTATATTTTCCATCGATATAAGAAGAAATACCATCGTTCCCTGTGAATATTAAGCACGTATTTTATTGCATATTGGTACTATTTATATGTCAACAAACATTGGATTTTCTTTTCTTCAATAAACTATGCAATTAAATTTATGTGGTATGTTAAGGTACCATGGCTGATGTCATAGAAATATTTTAATATGGTACAGTACAAACGTTTGTGGCAATTAATATTATGAATTGAATCATACTATTTTTTTCATTCAACTAAACTATTCACATACATATTAGCGCTTTATATATTCATCGGTATGACCCGTGCGACAGCACGGGTCAATGGCCTAGTTACAATTAAGATATATCGTTATGTTTATGTGGTTTTGCTACTTGCTTAGCACCAGAGTTATACGCAATTTTTAATGGCTTTCACTTCACCTTCGATGTTGGATAATCATGTTGGATAATCAACCCCACCAGCATATACTCTATTGATTAGACAAATTTCTCAACTTCGTTGTCAAGATTGAGTTGTTTCTTGTCATCAAAATCTTTGTCAGGGTAATGAGTATGCACATTGGTTAGCTAAGTGTGGTGCCTCTGTTGAGGATGTTCGTCTTAGACTAATTGTTCTCTTCAGTTGCACCATATCCTCCTTGTTGATTTTCTTGAGTTGTTCGTCTCATATTTAGGCATGACAATGGGGAGGGGTGGAACCTGTCCCGTCCCCATACCCTGCTCCCAAATACTTATCTGTTATCCTACCCACCCTACGGGGATGAGAAATCAAATCTAATTCAAGTCCTCAACGGGTTCGGGTATCCCCGTCTCATCCATAAATTTTTGCAATGGATAATTCTTTTTAATAAAAAAACAAAGTATAAATGTATTATCCAGCAAAGAGATGATGTTGATTGATGGTTATGGTGATGGAGAAGAGAGAGACCGGATGAGTGAGTTGTGGAAGGAGAACTTAGAGAAGTGAGTGTCGTCTGAAAAACTGTGTAAGTGAAATGATTTAGAGTTTGAGTTTCTATTTATATAAAAAGGATAATAAATTGATTTTTTACATTCAGGACGGGTTTTGGTATGAGTTAGAGGTGGGTAGTTACATCCCTATTAGTCATCCCGTACCCGTGTTTTGAAATCGAAAAAAACCAAAACTCATAACCAAATCTAGCCAAAACGGGAAAAAATTTGGGTTTAGTTCGGGAGGATACCCACGTGTATGGGCTTTGTTGCCAGGTCAACTCATTTTGTAGTTTTGTGTTTTTGCTTTTGAGTTCTTCATGATTTAAAATTTAAATTAAGATAAATTTTGATTAGGTAAAAAAGAATAAAGTTATAAATAAAAGAGTTTAAATGAAAGATAAAATTGAAAGAAAAAGTTACACCAAAACTTGATATTTCCTTCATGTATTGTTTTATTTTGATCTAGATAAACAAATTTTAATGAATGATTTAAGGGTCATGTTAACTAGCTAGCGCCTTGGGAGTATTTGTTAAGGAAAACAAAAGTAGAAAATTTTGCATTGAAAAGAATATTCTTTACACTTCTAAGAGTTTAACTATACAAGTTCCTATAATTTTTTACTATATTTGTCTCCTTAACTAGTGCCCGAGGGACACTAGTTAGCATTTTCCATGATTTAATTTGTATGGATAGTTAATATAAAGATGCTTTTCAATGTTACTCAATCATAACTATTAGATCATTAAAAATGTTTGATTTTATTCACAGTAACTTTTAAAATCAATCATTTAATTAACTGTGATTTTTTTAAGGAGTAATTAACTGTGATTTGTTTTTTCTTTTTTGTTTATGCTGGTCAAAGTTTGAACTCCAAACCTTATATATATTTTTTATAGTCCATGTCAAGTGAGCTAATTGGCTATGATTTGTTTGTTAACAAGGTAGAACTTTTTACACCGAGGAGTAATTTTACTATATATATATATATGGGTCGAGGTTCGAATATCATACTTTTTTATTTAATCACTTTCAAGATGAGTTTCTAGCCAGAAAGCTATTTGAAAAAGCACACACAACTTTCAATATGTTCAAGGGATATCAAGAATTTACCAAACGAAAATAATACTCTTGGTTAATAATTCATAAGATAATATCAGTCTAAATTGGATAACCCTTGTCCAGATGTACATATTAATTTATCGAGTTGAGAAGGACTTCAAGGAACGAGAAAACTCTCCTTAATTTTTTTTTTTCCAAACCCATGACCTCTAAGTTAAATAAGTTATTGGTTTCTATACATATAAATGTTTTCATTATTAGTCCTCTAAATTTTTTCTTCAAAATATGGTCCCAAAAATATTTTTCACCATCAAAGTTGGCCTCCTAATATTTTTTATATAGACCCTAAAAACAAAAGGTCGTATATTTATAGGATCAAAACTTATTTTCTTAAAATAAAAAAAAGGACCAAAACTTATTTAAAACCTTTTAATTAAAAAAGTATTTAATTAGTATCAAGTAGTACTACTAACTTATTAACAAAGAAACCCTTTATATATAAGCGATTTTGTTGTTCCTCTGAAACTCGCTCGATACAAGCAAAGAGAAATCGAAGAATTGAAAACACAGAAATCGACATGGAAGAAGAATCAAAGACCATTCCACACCAAATCGGAGGTGTCCACACCGATGTGCTTCGTTTTGGACTCCCCGGAGTCAAGAGCGACATCGTTGGTGCTCACCCTCTCGAATCATCTCTCCAATCTGTAATCTCTCTTTTTCATTTTCATGTTTTATCTTTATCCGATCTGATCGTTGTTTTTTTTTCATCGATTTGTTTAATTTTGATGTTAGCAATTTCCAGGGTTTTGAATTTAGTAAAAAAAAAATTAGGGTTTTGAATATAAATTGATTGTAGAAGACCTACAAAAGTGTTCTATCTAATTGATTAGGATCTTTGTTTTTTTTCTGCGAAAGTTTGGATTTTTAAGTGTTATGTGTGTTTGTTTTCATTTGGGTGTTGTTTTTAGGTAAGGGGTGTGGAAGAAGCTATGAAGAGGCAATGCAAAGTGAACTTGTATGGAGCTGCTTTTCCACTCAAGGAGGAACTTGACAGGCAAATTCTTTCTAGGTACGAGTATTTTGAATTTAAATTATCTATTTTTTAAGGCTAGATTCATAATTTGAAAGCCGAAACTATTAAGTTTAGTGATGACATGACATGGAACCTAGTTTGTATTAGTGTTTGGAAGTTTAATAATCTATTTTTTCAAGGATAGATTCATAAAATGATTCGACAATTGAAATTATTAACTTCAGTGATAACATCAAATGAAGTCATGAAGCCTTGTTTTTAATAAGTAGAGGGTTAAAATTTGTATTGTAGAAATTGGGGGTGGACTATTGATCGGTTTCGGTTGAAAAATACAAATCTGTTCATAAACCACAGTTGAGATATCTACATCCATCACTGTCCGTTTGGGATGTGGATTGTTCGGGTGGCAGATTGGTTGGGCTTGCAGGTGCATAGCTGTTTTTTTACAGTTTTAAACACGACCCATATGCCAGATTTCACAATTAGAAGAAATATATTTTAACAAGACTAGCATAGTTTCAACAATGAACAAGAAGCATATTTTAACATTATTAAAAAAGGTAAACTCAGATCTAGCTTACAAAACCATGTAAATTTTGACTCAAGAGAAACTATGTTTTATGCTAAAAAATTAATTGATAGTTTGATACAACAAATGAGATTGAGTGAATGAAGCAGATTATGAAGATATGTGTTGGAATCGCCATGCTTAAGTGGTATGTTGCAATGAGCAAATTTTCTGCTAGTTGTTAAGAGCCAAATCGAAGAGCTTTAGAAGGAAAGCAGTAGAGATGATTGAGAGGAAGTGCAAGTTTTATGGAAATTTTAAGATGGGATGTTAGCACCTCCTCTACTCTTAAGCTTGAGTCAAATACAGTAAAAAAGAAAGAAAAAGTTTTGCTGATGAAAAGAGAAATGTCAAAGTTATTGTGACTGTGAAGTCCCAATGCGTGCAGTAATAAATTGACAAATAAATTAATCTACGATGGAAATATACAATTAATTTTGTCTTAAAATGATGAATTATTTCTCTTCTGTCAATTTGTGAGTCTCAGAGCAAACTTTATGGTTGACGAGGCATCCGTGTGATTGAGTTACCATGCTAAGAGTAGTAAAAAAATTGGAAAGAATAGGATCTCACATGTGAATAGTACCAAATAGCAGATTATCGGTTGGATATGAATTTCAATGGCCTAATTATTTCTACCCGCAACTGCCGTCCAAATTTGTGTGAAACTGAGTTGACAAATATGTTGACACGACAACCCGTTCAGTCACCAGGTTCGGTTGGATGAGATTTACTCGTCCACCCCTAGGAGAAATTTCATTTACAGTTCATATTTTGGGTAATGGGGACATAGGACAATGACATAAGAATGCAAGCTAAATCATGTTGGTATATTAATGTGAAAGTGAGTTAAACTTGGAGCGAAATGTTGGCTGGCTACTCATGTGATTTGATGATGTGCAGAAGTTTGTTGTAGAAATCATTTGTTTAAATATTTTTATTGCTAAGGGAGAGAGTGGTTTGAATTTGATGTAATAACCATTGTTCCTTGTAGGTTCCAGAGGCCTCCAGGGGTAATTCCTTCTTCAATGCTGGGTTTGGAGACTGTTACAGGAACTCTTGATCACTTTGGTTTTGAAGATTTTCTAAATGGTGATATGATTTTCCTTTCATTATTTTGTTTTTTGGCAGTGTTCATTACTTATTTTAATTTTGTCACAATGGATTAGCTGAACTATGCTTAGAGCTATGTGTAGTTGATACAAACAGTCTCTATTGATCTTTGTTGATCTTTGAAACATTTGGTTTCTCTGCTTAACTAGTGCTTCTTATATATTAAAATTGAGTAATGATATATGTACAACCCTTTTTAGACAACTATTGGGACAACCTTGCTATTCTTTCATTTCATTGGTCAAAAACAATAGAGAGAGAGAAAAAGGAAGAGAGAGAATAAGAATATAATGTGAGTATGAGAGAGAAAGTTGTCAAAAGTTGTACCAAAATGGTTGTACAAATATCATTTCTCATTAAAATTATACTTCATTAACATGAAATCTTGAAACCGTTACTGTTAAATATTAAGTTTTTATGCTTCATTCACTGAATGAAACTGAAATATTATAATTATGCTTCATTTACACCTGACATGAACTCTTGCTCTATTATTAGTGGTCCCTGCTTGATATAATTGAGTTTCATACGTTGTGAATTGTTTTCCTGATTGGTTTAACTTTATTATGCATAACTAAGCTTTGGAAAAAACTTGTGCACTAAACCTTAAAATATTCAACCTTTTTATATATAGATTATATTATATTAGTAGGAGTAAGATGTTTTTGGCTATATATATGTGACTAAGTTCCTTTTTGTTTTGAGATGATTGTAGTTGTGTAGATCAATGTTCAGTGAGCTTTGTTGTGATTATGATGGGGTACCTGCAATTATGTTCCATTTGTATCATTATAAAGATTGCAAGGACTTAAATGACACTTTAATTTGATAATCATGGTTTCAGAGTCTAACAGAGAGTAATTTATATGGAAATTTTCATAGCTGATTCCGGCATATAGTGAATCTGCATTGATTTTGAAATTTTGCACTGTGTTACAATTTTACTAAGCATGATTATAATTTTGACATGATACTGTTCGATGCATAGTTTGTAATTGTATCCACTAGTTTTAATATTTTAAGCAGGCAATATTATTTTTAACACCAAAAAAGTTATAAATAGCTTGCCCAAATCATAATTTTTCAAGTTTTATCTATTGGATTGGCTCTGTCGTGAATTTGGGATGCATGATATATAGTTAAGGATCGTGATGCTGTCTGTTGCTTATTATTTTTGGCTCATTGGCATGTGGCACCTTGTTGTTGTTGGTACTTCTCTCTGCACCTTTCTCAATATTGTTAATGTTGCATGCAGACCCTCGTGAATCAGAGACTTTTCGGCCATTGGACATGCACCACGGAATGGAAGTTCGCCTTGGTCTATCTAAGGGACCAGTGTACCCAAGTATTATATAATAGCATTTTGATGTTATTCTAGTACTAAGAGACGGGTGTTTTATCGAAGCTTCTTGTTGTTCATTAGAATTAAAGGGTCCAAGGACCTTGCATATTTAATTGCACACTTGTGTTTGCCTATGTTTCGGATGCCATATTTAATTGCACACTTGTGTTTGCCTATGTTTCGGATGCTATAAATGTTACGGGGCCATATAAAAACCGCATATCTCTTTAGTAACGCATAATTTATGTATTTTAGGCATTTGAATTGAATTTATACGTCTAGCATGTCTTTCCAGCATATTTGATTGAGGTCAAATCCTTAATCCATTCCTTGGAAAAACTTTTTCCACAGCAATCACTAATCATTTTTTAACGTATAACTAGATATGGTAATTATTCAAATAAAAATATGTATTTGATTGATTTTGAGATTGAAGATTCCATTTGGAAGGTTCAGATAGGTAAAATTAAATCAATTGTTAGCACTTGTCTCAAAGCATCAGTAGTGGAGTAAGTTGTGCATCTCAGGAGGAGGTCTCTCAAAAATCTTCATCTTGTCTTCCATTGAAGCTCCAAGAGTCTGCACTGTTGTATGAGCTTTGCTAGGAAATTTCCAATCCTCAGAGTAGAGATCCTTTATATTTTGAATGGTTCTTGTATGAAGGTGCTAAAGATATGTACGGGTATTCAAAAAATTGAATAACCCATTCAGGAATCGGAGTAACTAATTAGACTTCTATATCCCATATGTCAGGGTAGCTCTATGCCTTTACGAATAGCTAGAAACTCACCATTATAGCAGTTTGATAAGCCAATGTCGCCTGCAAATCCTGCCACCCATTGACCTTCGGAGGTTCTTGATTAAGCCACTGAAACCAGGCCAACCGTTGCTGCCAAAACTATTGTCATTTGTGCCAAGGTGCCAAGGACGATGAGCAGTTTGTACAAAGGTGTTTGTTCGTTTGCAATACAATAAAGATTCCTCATTTTCCAAATCAATCAACCTGCTAGGAAAGTAGAATTGTGAAATCAAAGTGTGAACCACACACATGGAGTGAGATATATCGCATTCTTGTAGGCAACGCAGCAAGGACACAACATATATGGGTGCTAAATTTATTGGTTTTAGTCGTATGTTTGATTTATAGTTGTCAATTTATAGGGATTTCATTTGGCTTTAGTCTTACATTAGATTTATTGTTGTCAATTTATAGGGTCTGTAAAACTCGACCCCAATCCACATATTTGGGGACAAAAAAGTTTCCAATGATAACGAATCTCCACTTAAGCAAGTTTCCAACACAAAAGACCCCCTAAAACTAAACTTAGCACACAGACCACAACTTTTCCACCATTTTTTTCATATAAAAAAAAAGATTTATTCCAAATTTTTTTAAAATTTCTGAATATTTTTCTTTTGAAAAATAGATTTCATGAAAAAGGAGAAAGGTAAAACAGGACAAATATCACATCTACATAGTGGGGCGAAAAAGACATTTCATGAATCTTGAGCAAATTTAATTGGCAAAAACTTTTGAAGACAACTTTTTATTCTACCTTTTAAAACAAAAATTTGAGTATAATAGTATCACATAATATCAGTGACATCTCAATTATGTTAGGATATCAAAACATATTTACATCACCCTAATAAAGGAAATGTTAAGAGCAAACCAAGTGATTAAACTCAAGTGATTAATGAACTCCTCTAGGACGAATCGTTCGAAAGTAACTGAATTGTTTCTAATCGAAACAATTTTTTTGTCAGACTTTACTTATCTTCCAGTCAAACTCCGGATTACCAGGTCATATGTTAAAAGGGCGATGATACCAAATAATGTCTCTAACATCAATTTTAAAAGGGCGATTTTCAGTAATACAATTTCCTTTGCTGGTCATTGCGACCTTAAATTTTGGATTCATCTATCAACCCCTGATATATCTTCAATTTCCTGTCCTAAAACATGCAAATATGAGAAACTTACACGTGAAATAAAGGTTAGAAAAATATATAAATAGAATAGAAAGACGATGAGTACTTTGATCTGGAGCAAATATAAAATGGATTTTATAGAAACAAACAACTGCCAAAAAAACATACAAAATAAAAGGTGATAAAGTAAAATGCAAGCTCTTCTTTCAAAAAAAAAAAAGAAAAAAAAAAAATGCAAGCTCTATCAATATATACTCATGGTAAATTTTATTTTAACACGAAAGGTCCACATGGAAAAAGATGGCTATAAGCAACAAAACAAATAAAAGTATAAAGAAAGAAAAAATCAACACAAGCAATGAAATTGCTTTTCTTATGCCCACTCTACTTGTTACATAATATATATTTCCCTTAATTGTGTTACGTGTGATTTATGAGTACTTCTATGCTTTAACGTCTCTATCTGTTAGTTACTCTCCAAAACTTACATGGCTTCTTTGACAAGTTATGTTTAAAATTTGTGTCTTTCTTCTAGTTTTTCTGGATTTGATTGTGTTGTCCGTTAAAACGAATCCCACTAATATTTTATTTGTCTTTATATCTTTGATGATGAAGCCTTCCATTTTTATGCGATACAGAGACGTTGTTAACTCATAAGTATATACTAAAATATGACATGATATTGAATATTAGATGATGGATACATATTCAATCAAACTTCATGGGTACCTATGTTCACTTTATATTAAACATTTTTATTTTACCAAGAGCGCGTAAATGAAATGACACGAATATTTTTTTTTAACTTAATCAAGGTCTTGGGTTCAAATTTAGTCTTGTGCATGCAACAACGTTAAAACTTCTAGAGTGAGTTTGCTATCCAATTGAGTCCCACAAGACTCGGAGGGTTAGTCTCTACAGAGCTAAGCAAAGGATACCTAGTTTACACCAACAACAAAAAAAAAAAATCTTTTCATTTTAGCGAAAACAATGACACACTTGAAATTTGGTTGAGTATACTTTCATCATCCAATTGTTCAATAACATGTTATATTTTTATATTAATTTATTTGTTAAAATATGTAATTGGTCCCTGCAAATATGACCAATTTGAATTTTGGTCCCTGTAATTTTTTTTAGATATGACCTTGCAAAAATTTATGTCTTTTAAAATGGTCTCTGGACCTATCCTAGAGATGATTTGGCAGCTTGTCACTTACGTGACAGTTGCTGACTGTGTAACTTTGTCATGTGGTGTTCACATAACATTTCCCATAATTTAAAATTTTTAAAAATTCTAAAAATTGTTTTTCGAAAATTGAAAATACAATTAAAAAAAATTAAATGAAACAAAAACAATTACATTTTTCCCCTTTTCATCTTCATATAAGATCATTCAATCCACAATCCAGAACATTTACTTAGGTTGGTTCTTCTTCTTCATCATCATTCTTCTTCTTTTTTATAAAAATGAGTTTCACCTAATAAGAGAATGAATGTTAAAAAAAATGCTAGAAAGAGAGTGTTCCTGCCTATGAAGCCCAGATACGAGATACGATACTGCACCGATACAGAAAAATTTCAAAAATCAAGATGCGATACGGTTGGGATACGTTAATAAAAAAAATTATATAATTAAATGTACAATATAATTATAACCATTTTTTTAATATGCAAATATATTAACAAATAAAAGAAACCAGTCATAGGCTCGTAGCACATCAACATAAATATAAATAATATTAACGATTAAGAGAGTGATGATTAGTCAATTACATACACAATATATCCCAAAAAAACCACCATCAGTGCTATATACTATATCCGTTAGTGCTATACTTTATCGATCCAAAAAAGAAGCACTATATCCAAAAAAGAACACATCAGTACTCAAGAGTTAAGTTATTTTAGTTAACATTAATTGGAAAATATTGGGGCAGGTATAAGTGCAGGATAATTATTGGATACTCTCCTGATACATATCGGAAAGTATCGAATAATTATTATTTTTTAAAATAAAATTTAATCTTCGAATACTCTTCTGATACGTATCGGGAAGTATCGGACAGATATCAGTGCAGGATACGCAGGGGATATGATACGTTATCCATTTTAAAGTCTCGGAGCTTCACAGGTTCCTGCCATTTCTCGTTATAAATTATCTTAAAATGTTCTTAAAAATGAGATTAATTTTGTTGTTGCTAAAAACACTTAAATTATGGTATTTAACCTCAAACAAGTGCGTCAAAGTATCCCACAATTCAAGTCTTTGGACTTGTTACGACACTAGTTATTGATTCAGAAGCGCAACATATGCTACTTTTCTTATGAGGTTGGATTATATTCCAAATAAACGACTTTAAGAATCAATCTCAAATTCTATTTTCAAAATCAAAAGTGAAAAAATATTTTGTTTTATTCAAATATTTATATCATAAGACCACTTTTAACATAACCTTCAAAATGTTCTAAACATCACATTGATGTAAAATAATATCACGATGACAATGATATAAAAGACAAACTTTGACATGTATAAAAAGAAGACAATTTTTATTTTTATTTTACAAAAGACAAATATTCACACCTGTAATATTACCAGCTTTGTAAATATTATTTCACTCTTTTTGGTTGAGTAAAACATGTTGCCATCCTAGTTTAATTGTTAGAACTCGATGTCAACGTGCAACTTAACACTATATTATTGACATTGTCCCTTAGACCTTACAGTTTCTTTTTTTTAGGGGTTAGACCTTACATTTTTTTTTTAGGGGAGACATTACATATTTTATAAAGTAGTTTGTATATATATGAATGTTTTTTTTATGAGAGGTATATTCTGAATGTTTTACTATTTCAAAAAAGTCGTGAAAATAAAAGCTTACCATATTTTCAAAAGAGTCGTGAAAATAAAAGCTTACCATATTTGCTTTGTAAAAAAAAATCCCAATGATTTTTTTCTTTTGGTAGAATGATAAAAATGGAAAATAATAAAACAAAACCAATAGGAAAAGAGCTTTGCACGAAGCATCATCATGTTTCAACACAATTTTTAAATTTATAATAATGTTTTTTTTCTGTGTTTATTTATTTTAAAAAATTCTTGTGTTTTTGTGTGTTGCGACTTGTGAAAGACCAAATTTCACCAATGATTTAAAAATTGTAAACTATGTAGATTACGTATATTTACGAATTTTACATCAATCAATCCTTTTATTGTACATCGAAATTACATCGTATGCACTTTTTAAATATATAAAAATAGGAATCACTCAATTATTTTATACCAAAAAAAGAAAAGAATCGTTCAATTCTTAATTGATTAATTTTTTTTATGGAATTAATTGATTATTGTTGAAATCTTGATTATAAACGAATTTTGAAATTGATGGTATTACATCAAAGTAATATTCTCTCTTTATCCTCGTGAGCTTATCTCAATTGGTAAAGATAACTCAATTGGCAGGGACAATACATAACAAAAAAATATAATATTCTCTCTTTATTTTAAGACGTTTAATATTCTCGCCACCACAAAAAAATGTAATATTCTCCCTTTATTTTAAGACGTTCAATATTCTCTTTTTTAAGATTGTAATTTTAAAATTTAAATTATCTTAAACATAAAAATGACTATTTTTTTACTCCATTAAATCTTTTTTATAAAAGAAAATGAATCAACTAAAGGTTATGTATTCCGTCGATATTATGAACTAAATACAACAAAATTTATTTTGTTGACGTATTTGTCTTTTATAAAAAGGATTAAAAGGTGTATTGCATTGTTATTGGTAATATAAACAAAATTTTCAACATGCAAGAGCTAAATATCAAACTTTTAACCACTTATTTAAGAGATTCAAGTCTCTTATCATTAACGTAAAAAAAAAAAAAGAAGTCTCTTATCATTTGAACAAATTCATCATATAAAAATTACATTATTTGTTCTTAAATGCATGTGGTAATTTTACAATATAACTTACTTTGATCATATTTTCAACTAATAT
>Ga0228711_1010566_pt1 | contig 12082 bp, 5 predicted proteins | sample MedpolnodulmetaG_2_FD_177996 | JGI IMG/M metagenome (GOLD analysis project Ga0228711, IMG submission 177996) | Root nodule microbial communities from Medicago polymorpha collected in Santa Monica, California, United States - brown nodules | ecosystem: Host-associated > Plants > Roots > Nodule...
CAATCTTTACATTTCATGAAAATCCTTTCACACATTTTGTCATACAAGAGCATAACAGAAATCAGAAAAGAAATGGTGACTTTAACAGAAATCTAGGACTGTTGAATCGCTTGGTCGACCATGTACATGGTGACATTTCCACACTCCTTCAGCCATAAAAGTAATGACATATTTACCAAAAATCAGAAAAGAAAAACTAACCAAGAACATTTGAGTCTAATTGTTATTTATATAGGGGTTAGTTCCAATTAATTTACTAATCTTACAAATTGTCTTCTTTCATTAAGTTAGTAATACTCATAAGAAAAACCAAGCAAGACAATTTAAGGTCAGGAACACCATTATAGATCTAGTAATGCATTTACCTACACAAACACAGATTAACTAAAAGCAAGAGCATAACAGCACAGAAAATCCTTACTCTTCAATCTTTACATTTCATGAAAATCCTTTCACACATTTTGTCATACAAGAGCATAACAGAAATTTCACTAAAAGCAAGAGCATAACAACACAGAAATTGGAGTTTTAAAAAGTAACATTTCAATGTTCATCTTGAATCAAAACCTAAATCAGAAATTTGAATCCTTATCAGAAATTTGAATCCTTATCCAATTGCTAAATTGTTCCTTTACCTAAGAAATTGGAAATCATAAATTGGAATCAAAACCTAAATCATATACATGATTACCTCTTCAAAATGCAGTATGAAATCACGTCGGAGTGCGAGCAAGGAGTGAAATCCGTAAAAATTCGCCGGTCAAATCACGTCGTCGTGACCTCGCCGGTGAAACCATGTCGCAGCGGCGAGAAAGGGTGAGCACGTCGGAGAGAGTGTGTAAGTTAAGCGGAGCCGTGGAACGTTGAGCGCAGCAGTGTGAACATTGTGAAAGTGTGAGCTGAGCTCCCCACCCTAGGATTATTACAAGATCCAATGGTTGTGATTTGCTTATGTATGGTGCATAAGGAAATCCTTATGCACCATAACTTTTGCCCATTAAGTGTACTCTCAATTAATAGTTGATATCATACTTTATAAAATAAGACCAGGAAAAATATGTTTGAATCAAAGAGAATAAAAAGGAAGGTTTAGAGCTAAAATATTCTAAAATGATTTATTCTAGTACTGATACCAAAAGAAAATATTTTCATGTCATTTAATTACATTTAGCAAATTCTCACAACACAAACACATGTATAAGCATAAACGATTAATAATATCAATAACAACAACAACAACAACAATAATAAAATAAGGAATTAAATATCAGGACGTTACAGGAGTGGTGAATACAAGCCACCTAAGACGAGGAAGAAACCGAAGCTTGAAGGTACGGGCACAAGGAAATGTAATTGTCTGTTTAGGTTTCAATGCTTCTTTGATAAAAAAAAACACAAGATTGGTGGATTGCAATGCTTTGTGGAATTCACAACCATGACTTGGCACCAAAGTTATCCGGCCACCTTCTTGCGGGTCGACTAAAAGCGGAGGAGAAGCAAAGAGTTATCTACATGACAAAGAGCTTGGCAAATCCTAGGAATATTCTCACGGATTTGAAGGAAAGAAACAAAGAAAGTGTGACACTCATCAAGCAAGTGTATAATGCGCGAACTAGATGGCGCAAGGGGCAAAAAGAGGACAAGACGGAGTTGCAATACTTGATTTCAAAGTTGGAAAAGCATCAATATGTCTATTTCACAAGAGCAAATAGCGAAGAAACCACTCTTGAAGACTTATTCTTTGCTCATCCGGATTCAATTGATATGATTAACACTTTTCCCACCGTTTTGGTCATGGACTCCACCTACAAAACCAACACCTACCGAATGCCGTTATTTGAGATTGTTGGTGTCACCTCTACCAAAATAACCTATTCGGTTGTGTTTGCCTTTCTTTCCTTTGAAAGAGAGAATAACTTCATTTGGACACTTGAGATGTTGGTTGGTCTTTTGACCTCAAAACGCAACATGCCTAAGGTAATTGTCACTGATAGGGACCCCGCTTTGATGAAAGTCGTTGCCGAAGTTCTCCCTAAAATAGACCATGTACTTTGCTATTTTCATATTGAGAAGAATGTCAAATCTAGGTGCATAACGGATTGTAGAGTCAAAGCCAAGCCTTCGAAAGGAAAAGTTGTTGACAAAGATGCAAACGAAGCGGATGATGACCAGCATTGTGAGCTTGTTAAGAAAATAGTGAGGGCTTGGAGAGATGTGGTTAACTCTTCTATGGAGGAATCATTTACAATTGCATGGTTGACATTCAAAGATGAGGTATGCGGACCGTTTCCATTGTTTGTTAAATATGTTGAGGAATCCATTTTGCCTCTTAAGAAGCATTTTGTGAGTGCATGGACAAATAAATACTTGCATCTAGGGTGTAGAACCACCAACATTATTGAATCCGCTCATGCACAATTTGAAAAGATACTTGAGGAGTAGTGTAGGAGATTTGGCATCATGTTGGGATGAAATTGACAAAATGTTGAAAAACCAATTCGGTGAGATACAAGAGAGTTTTGGGAGGAGCATAACCATCATGGTGCACAAATACAGAAAAAAAAAACAAATTATTCTCAGAGTTGGAGGGGTATGTCTCTAAGGCCGCTTTGGGTTTCATCTATGAAGAATATGAAAGCTCTAGGAGATTCGGCTTTGCTAAAGAAGATTGTGGTTGTGTGCAAATGACAAAGTTCGGGTTTCCTTGTGCTTGTATTCTTGCCGAGAAGAGAAAGAAAAATTTGCCTATTCTTTTGGATGAAATACACCCTCATTGGCGAAGGTTATGTGTAATTGGAGAAGAGGTGGATGCCAATTTTTACGTTATGGAGGAATGGAACGCCATTCAAGAACGTGTCAAGAGGGGCCCTTACAAGATGAAACTCTTCATCAAATACAAGTTGTGTGAACTAGGATTTCCGGAGGAGACAATGTTAAAGCCACCTCTGAAAAAAGTGGCCACCAAGGGAGCATCTAAAAGGGTGAAGTCTACACCAAAAACGAGGTCCACGGGTCGAATCCTCTCTAGGTGGGAGACTATTGATGCTCAAAATCCCGATGGTCAATGCTCACATGGCAAGAATAATGTTCCAAAGAGTAAAGGTTCACGTCTTGGCACTTGCTCCCGCTCACAAGCTTCGACTCCTACTTCAAAACCAAAACCTTATTTGCAATTACCATACATTTCACAAATTCCACATCTCATGAGACCTTACGTTGAAGACATTGTGAATGTTAGAGGGGATGGTAATTGTGGTTTCCGGGTCGTAGCTAGGTACATGGGATTGAATGAGGAAGATCATATTTTGGTTCGTCATGCACTTATTAATGAGTTGAAAAATCACAAGAGTGACTACTTGCCGATATATGCTACCGAGAGCCGTTACAAACTTAACTTGGATGGTTTACACCCTCCAACAAGTAAAAGTGGTATTGCGCCTCCAGAGAAGTGGTTGACCACTCCGGATATGTGTCACATCATTGCTAGTTGCTACAATAGAGTGGTTGTTCTATTGACTTTGCCCGAAATGGGTGGTTCATGTGAGACATATTTTCCAATTTGGAGTGCTCCACCACTTAAGCCACATTCCAACATAATGTGCCTTTGCTTAATTCCGACCACTTTCTTCATGTGAAGTTGAAAGAAAATTGTCCGCTACCACCTCCTTGTAAGGAGTGGATGACTCACAAGATTGGTGAGGCGGAACAATGGCTTTTGAGTTTTTGGATAGACAAGCCGCCTTCGATGAGCTCATGTCTAAGGAGCCGATGCCGCCAAAGAAACCAACAAATGAGCACAATCCTATTACTTGTGACACTCCAACTCCGGAAAAACCAAAGCACGATTTCGAAGTCATGGATGAAGACGAAGATTATGCACTATCACTAGTCTAGTTAGATAGGTAATGACACTTTTGGATCGGTCGGTGTTCATCCTATTTTTTGGTGGTATTACACCCCGACATATTTTTTGATGGTCGATTGTGTAACTTGGATATTTATGGCCAATAATGTAACTAATATTATATATTATATAAATATATGAAATGAATTAGTTTTTGGATCATTTACGTGTCATTAAGTGTGTTTAAGTGATTACGGGTCATTACCGACGAATTTGTGAAATTTGGACCGTTTGGATCATTATGTGTGATTATGTGATTGTGAGAAAAACGATGTTTTTGTGTAATTTTGTTCGATTATGTCAAACTATCCGATAATCTTGTTAAACTGGCGTTAAGTTATCAATGTGGCGTGATTACAGGTCATTCCAGACTTTTTCTAAGTCTGTTCAGTAACTGGTTGCATTTAATGCAGATTTTGTTGTCTGCTATGAACGTGAGTTAACTCACGCTAGTACAAAGGACAACGTGGGTTAACTCACGCTGCATCATGCTGCAATTTTCACTAGCGCATGTTAAGTCACGCAACGTGTGTTAACATACATAGCCATTTGTATTAGCGTGAGTTAACATGCGTAGGGGTATTTTGGACTTTTACTTTGGGAATAAGCAAAACCGTTTGGGTAAAGAGCAGAATTCATTTGTTATTTCCTTTCCACCCTCTTCTCTTCTCATGTGTTCTATTCGAATTATAAAAAAAAAAGGGTTTTTGAAACGTTTTTAAAGGGTTTCGAGGAAGTTAAATATGAAGCGTGTGAGAAATTAGTAGAGTGAATAAGTAAACTATCAAGATTTTTTCCCCCTATACTTTCCACCCTTCTACACACACATCCAATTGTACACCCAAAAAACATGTACTCTCGAAGACCTCTTATTTTTTTTTAGGAGAAAGACCACTTGAATTATTTTATTTTTTTGGTAGGACCTCTTGGATATTGTAGTAATGTGTTATATTTTATTATGTTTGGCATCATTTTTTAACTCCTCCAAGAACATATAAATAGATAAATAAAATGTTTTTATTTCCATTAATATTTTAATTATAAAAATTACAAATTGTAAAAACAATGATTATACACATATATAACAAATGAAATTGCAAAAAACAAAGAGAACCGAATTTAAACCATTTGTCTGTTAGCCTTATTGCTTTCATCTTTGACAAATTTGAACAAGCACAAAAAATAAAAGCAAAAAGTGGTTGCATAATAACCGAACCGTGTTTTTATCATTTGAGTTAAAAATATAGGGAGAAAAATGTTTGTAATTATTTTCTGACCATTCTATGTTGTTCCATAAGTTAAGAATGATAAATAAAAAATAAGGATCATACTTACAAAAATATAACTATGAAGCCTAAGTCCCATTATCTTCATTCCTCAACTTGAACCTTCATAGTTTTTCTTCTTTTTGTGATGTGAGTTTTTTTTCATCAAAACTCAGCCAAGTCTAAGAAGTAAATCTTCTTCACACATACTAGTTACTTTTCCTCTTAATTTTTATAAATTAGCAGCCCTTGCGGTTAGGATCAATTTTTTTGTGTACGCTTACTACGTGTTACGATATTAAAGTTGCATCTTTAAAATTGTTGATAATTTGATTGATCCAGGTGATAATTTTATCATTAGAAACTTCACTTTTTACTGTAATTTTGCCGGTCTTTTTGTTTCTCCTATATTATATTACTTGAAGTTATTTATTCTGACTTTTTATTTGTGAAAATTACTACAGTAGATTATAACATTACTTTGTTTTGGCAAAGCAATGACTTTGATTTCATATTCATTTTTGTTGATTTTTATATTTATTTTTGTTGATGCAAACTAAATGTTGTTAATTTGCTTCTTCGAGATTGTGCATGTCGATTACTCTCAATTGTCACTTAATTTGATTGTTTCTAAGTTTAAATGTAACTCTACAAGTAATAATATAACCAATTTGATATTTTATATACGAAACTCTACAAAACTCGTGCATCGCACGAGTTAGAGTCTAGTTAAATCTAAAATCCACTTAACCCCATGATCAAGGTTCATTTATTTTAATCCAAGTCCAAGTATTGTAGGATCCATATATTCACACATTACCATCCAGCATGTGACGCATTTAGCTTAGAAAATTGCTCCTCTCATCACGTTTTGTTCACCCCCAACTGAACTTGTCAAAATACCCCCATGTGACTTAAGTCACGCAAGTGTTAAATCTAATGTGACTTAAGTCACGTTGAACCATACACCTCCGTGACTTAAGTCACGCTTAATCACGGTCCGAACACTAACGTAAGGTTCTGTTTTTGTTGTTTGGTATGTTTGTTGATCGTATATACTTATAGTGTGTTAATCTTAATTTTCACTACTTATTATGGTTAAATCTTTAATTAATTATATGGATCAGAAGATATATGATTATATTATTATGATATTATAGTCAATTAATAAATCGATTCAGTTTTTTAAAACACTATTATATTCTAGGGTTAACATGCATTTACCCCCTGTCATTTGAGCGTCTTTTGGTATACCTTATTAGGGAAAAAAAACTTGGAGATTCCCCCTTGTAATTAGAAGATTCTTTGATTTACACCCCCAAGCCATCTGACTGGATTAATGAGATGATGTGGCACGCTGATGTGTTATTTTTTTAATTCCACGTGGCACACACATAATAATTTTTTTACAAAAAAATACTAAAGATGTGAAATACCTAAAGTGCCCCTAATGCTTAACTAAAAATCCCAATTTTTTTTTCTTCAGCGACCCTCTCCTTCCCTTCTTCCCTTTACCTTCATCTTCTCATCAATTTCCGAGATCAATGTTTGTTGTCTTTCCCCTTTTCAATTTTGTGACTTTGTTTCGAAATTACACTCGGTAATTTAACTTTCCTCTCTTTTCAATTGTGTCTTTTCTCCTTCTACATCCCTGAACCCCATATCCCCACATCAGTGAGAGAGAGAGAGAGAGAGAGAGAGAGAGAGAGAGAGAGAGAGAGATTGTGTAGATGAAGAAGTTGTTGTTGTTGTTTTATGTTCAATGAACTAGTTGTTGATGTTACTGTTTGTTTATGAGATTTGTCATCTGTGGTTAAATTTGAAGAGAAAAGTTGAAGAAATTGAAATTTATGGTTTTTGTTGTTTGATGAAGAAAAGTGAAGGGAATTGAGAGAGGGGGGAAAGAAGGATGAAAAGATAATTGTTTTAATGTATTAAGTTAATTAAATTAAGTTTTTAATAAAAGAATTATAAATGGAATAAAAAAAATTGAAAAAGAATTAAAAAATTCCAACTCGGCATGTCATATATGCAATTTTATACAATCAGCACGCCATGTCAGCATATATGCACAATCAGATGTGTTTAGGGTTGAAAACCAAAGAATCTTATAATGGCGAGGGAAATCTCCAAGTTTTTTTTTTGATAAGGGGTAAACGAAAATGCGTCCAAATCAGTGGCAGAGCCAGAAAATTTATGGAGTCTGGGCAAAAAATGTATCGCAAATTCAAATGTAACATAATATATAAACAAACAGTCATAAATTGAAATAAAAGAGGTTCCTCATTTTGTCAACAAAAGTACAATATAAAATAGGGTTATTAATTGAAATTGACCATGTAATATACGTGAAGTCTGAAAAATTGACTCTGTAATTGTATTCTGTACATCTAATTCGAGATTTTTATTATTTATAACCCTGTAATATACACGAAGTCCAAAAAAGCAACCAAGAGATTAAATTTTTTTCATGATTTCTTAGAGGCGAGTTAAGAACGTTAAAATATGACTTTACACATAAAAAATTATAAATTTTCGACAAACGACAAATTATTTATGTATTTTTAAAGTGTCGAAAACTCAAAAACAAAACAATGGAAATCTCGACCTATAAATCGAATTTTGAGCTCATTATTTGACAAGACATCAATAAAAATACATAAAAAGGATCTGTAAAGTTTCATATCATTTCGAAGTCGTTTATTATAGGGTGGTAAAAAATAAGAAGAAATTCAAGTTACAATGCTAGAATATATGTTTTGTATTTTACAGGGTCATTTTTCAGACATAATGTATATTACAGGGTCAATTTGAACAATTAACCCGTTAAAATAAGAGAGATGAACCCATCAATAATGTGCTAAATAAAATTAAGAGGTAAATGTCTTTTCTGAGCCTATTTGCGTGTGAGAATTTTCAGATTTTACCCAAAATTTTCTTTTTCTAAGTGTGTTAATGGGCTTTTGGGTTGGGTCTATTGTGCAAAAATTATCGATCGAGCCCGAGCGACCGCCTGGGATCGCCGGACGGTGAAATCGCCCCTAGCCCAAATAGGAGGGGATAAAAGCCTATTAACCGTATATTCTATTAAATATAGTAGATTATTCATTCTAACCGTATAATGAATGATTTCTAATAATATAGTCAATTTAATATCTATATATAAAACTTTAAAAAATCCATGTATGACACAGGTTAGGTTAGTTAATTAATTAAATGAAGTTGAAAGAAAATTCGAGAGACATGCCTTACGCGAGGGGAGAACAAAGACTTAGCTTTGCTGGTACTTCACAGTGCGGGCTGTGCTATTTCTGACACGTGTACGGTTGGAATTTTTTGAAATTTTGCTATGTCTTTACTCATGTAGGACACGGTGTTTGCATGAGAACCCATATTTTAAAGTGAGATACTGACAAGGAACTTCCAACCTTATAATCATGACAAAAGAAAAATGTTCCTCGAACAAACACAAATCACTTGATTTTTTTTTTTTTTTGAAAGAATGTCCACTTGAAATTTGAAACAACAAAGTTACACCAAACATCTTGTTTAGCATTTACAAAATACATGAGCCAAAATTATAGCCCTTACATAAATGTCATACTAGTAGTACGTTCTATTAGTACTATTATATAAGAATCAAATAAAGACAATAATAGTTAGGCATAATGGTTTAGGCAATTATACATTTTCATGATTGTACAAAATCATTTATAAGATACATGAGTAAACCAAAGTTAACTCATGTTCGGAATGTGGTTTAGCGTGTTTTAAGTTACGTTGGAGTATTTTGAAAAGTTCAGTTGGGAGTGAACAAAACGTGATGGGAGAAGAGCAATTTTCTTTAACTAATTGTATGAGGCACATTTGGTTTATAGCATAAATAACATTTGATTTGTTGCATGTAATTATTTTGACATTTGACTTGTTGCATGTTATACATTTGGTTTATTGCATAAATAACACTTGATTTGTTGCATGTAATTATCTTGACATTTGCCTTATTGCATATTATACACTTGGTTTATTGCATAAATAACATTTAATTTGTTGCATGTAATTATCTTAACACATGGTATGTTGCATCTTATTCTCTTAGCTTTCTTTCACCTAAAAAGGAAGTTTGTCCTTGACTAGAAATATCAATTATACATTACAAATAAGTTTGTATTTGGTTCTAGAGTGATAAAAATTGATTTTGAATCAATTAATTTTATAAATTGATTTTAGTTAAATATAAATTGGTTTATATATGTATATAATCATACTAGAAGTCAAAAGTTATTTGTAAAGTTATTTTGAATCAATTAATTTTGTAAAATGGTTTATATATGTATATAATCATACTAGAAGTCAAAAGTTACAAATTTTAGATTTAAGTTAGAATAAATTACGAAAGAAAATTCTACTTAAAAAACATTCAAACATGTCAAAATCAATTCAACGTGGTATATATGAATATTGATCTCTCCAAAGATAAAACCAAGCATACATCGCGTATATGAATTTTGGAGAATGTTAACAGTGCCTCTGGAGCATTGGTTAAGCAGTTAAAAAAGGTAAAATTTTATTAAAAAGTGGTGTAATAATTAGTTAGTTAAAAGTAACCGTTTATATTCCTTCACGTTAATAAGACTAAATAAGACCCATGAATTTTTCTATTAATACATATCCAAGACATTCCTAGTTACTTGTCCTGTTTCAAAGTTCAACACTTGATTCTAGCCACAAAAGTTCACCAATGGCTTCCAATGGCCAAAACAATTCAAAAAACCAAGTGGTGGTTGTTGTGGTACCTTTCCCAGCACAAGGCCATTTGAATCAGCTTCTACACTTCTCACGCTTAATCTTATCACACAACATACCAGTCCACTATGTTGGCACTTCCATACACAACCGTCAAGCCACAATTCGTGTCCAAGGTTGGGATCCAAACTCCATTTCAAACATCCATTTTCATCACTTCAAAGCTCCTCCCTTTGTTTCACCTCCTCCTAACCCAAATGCAGAGAACAAATTTCCTTCTCATATGGTTCCTTCTTTTTTAGCCTCTTCACATCTTCGTGAATCAGTGGCAGAACTCATGCAATCACTTTCATATGTTTTCAAAAAGGTCGTTGTGATTCATGATAGTCTAATGGCATCAGTGGTACAAGATGCTAAAAACATAGCAAATGTTGAGAATTACTCATTTCTCAGTACATGTGCTTTTACAATTTTCGCTTCCATTTGGGATAGAATGGGAAAAACTCCAATTGAAAGCTTACATGTTATTGATGTTCCTTCTATGGAAGGATGCTTCACAACCGAAATCAGTGACTTCATTGATGCACAAAGTGAATTCTATGAATTCAGTGATGGAAGCATCTACAATACAAGCAGAGTTATTGAAAGTCCTTACTTGGAGTTGATAGAGAGAATCACTTGCAGTAAGAAGCATTGGGCAATGGGACCCTTCAACCCTCTTACCATTGAGAAGAAGAAAGATTCAAAGGGTAGGCACTTATGCATGGAATGGCTTGATAAACAAGAACCAAACTCAGTTATATATGTATCTTTTGGAACAACAACAACCTTGACAGATGAAGAAATTGAACAGATTGCAACTGGGTTGGAACAAAGCAAGATAAAGTTCATTTGGGTGTTGAGAGATGCTGATAAAGGAGACATATTTGATGGAAATGAAGGGAAAAGAGGTGAACTTGCAAAAGGGTTTGAAGAGAGAGTTAAAGGAATGGGGTTTGTTGTGAGAGATTGGGCACCCCAGTTGGAAATTCTAAGCCACCCTTCAACAGGAGGGTTTATGAGTCATTGCGGATGGAACTCTACTTTAGAGAGCCTTTCAATGGGGGTGCCAATAGCAGCATGGCCTATGCATTCTGACCAGCCAAGAAACTGTGTTTTTATAACACAAGTGTTGAAGATTGGTTTGGTTGTGATGGATTGGGCTAAAAGACATGAGTTGGTTACTGCTTCAGATATTGAGAATGTTGTTAGAAGGTTGATGGATACAAAGGAAGGTGCTGAAATGCGAGAGAGAGCAATGAAACTTAAAAATGCTATTGGTATGTCGATGGATGAAGGCGGAGTTTCTCGTATGGAAATGGATTCTTTCATCGCTCATATCACTAGATAGTTGAAGTCTGTTAATGTTAGTAAGTTAATTGTTATGTTAATTTCCGACTTAATCTTGTTAGGTGGAGGATTATTCCTGAAGTTAGTGACTGAAATTGTGCTTTTTGCTCCAATACTTCAGAATTTGAGATCCATTTATTTGTTTGGTGTAGTTTTTCCATTTCAATTTCGTATGCTTTTGTGGTTAAGGGATACTCGGCTCAGATTTTATGCTCTTTATTTGTGGCACATTGTATGCTCTTTAATTATCTATATATTTATATATAATTACTTAATTTGTGGTGGCACCCTTTATGCTCTACTATATATCTAATTACTTTGCAGTTTCAATAATAACTAGATAGTATGGTCCATGATGATCTTACAATGGTGAGGACATGGAAAAAAAAATCATACCAGATGAAGTAATTGCAAACAGGGTTGGCTGCTAAATATGCAAATCGTTAAGTGTTTCTGTGCATTGTCCTGTGAAATTTTGGATAAATATGTTGTACGAACATAAGTTTTTTTTGTTCATAAATGAAACATAAGCTGTCAATCTGTATATCTTAAAACAAAAATATCAATTACTGAGAATTATTTTTAAGTTTTTTAGTGTTTATTAGTGAATATGCTATATCATTGCACTGAAGCTACTAGATTACTTTGCTATTGCTGTAACTGTAATAGTTGTTGCGATTCCTGAAGGATTACCGTTAGCTGTAACACTTAGTCTTGCTTTTGCAATGAAAAAATTAATGAATGATAGGGCGCTTGTCAGACATCTTTCTGCATGTGA
>Ga0228711_1010572_pt1 | contig 12080 bp, 6 predicted proteins | sample MedpolnodulmetaG_2_FD_177996 | JGI IMG/M metagenome (GOLD analysis project Ga0228711, IMG submission 177996) | Root nodule microbial communities from Medicago polymorpha collected in Santa Monica, California, United States - brown nodules | ecosystem: Host-associated > Plants > Roots > Nodule...
CTGTTTGATTTGTGATTAATGATTTAATCAAGATCCGTTTCAATGGGATTTGTTCCGCTAAGAGGATTATAAAATTTTGAAAAACCTCTCTTAAATCCCTTCACCTAGATCAATTCATAGTCCAAAGGAAAACAAAAACAAACACACACCAGACCACAACAATCAGACCCATCAAAATAAGAAAACTAGCACAAATAGTCAATGAGAGAAACTAACATGGAGTTCCACAAAGCCAATCATGAGTACATAATAATGCTTCATCATTTTCAGCCAAAAGAGTACTTCTATACTTGTCGAGTATATATCCACCTATATTGAACAATGACTCTGATGCAACTGTGGTAATTGGAATGCTTAAAACATCATGTGCCATCATAGCTACTTCAGGACATTTCCCCTCATTTGCTTTCCAATATTCAAGAATATCTAAGTCTTCATATTTTTTATGGTCAAATTTTGGTTCATCCAAATAACTTTGCAAATCGGACTCTTTTCTTGACGGTCCACACAATTTACTTTGAAATTTACCAAAATCTGCGAAGTCGCTTAAAGTAATTTGTGGGCTACCTCTAACAGAGCTTTGTGAAGATGAACCACTTATCTCCTTAGAGGACTTGAGATATTCTTGAAAAAAAGCTTTCATCTTATCAAGGATATCATTTGCAAGTTTCTCTCCATCGCTACCAAACAACTTCCCATAGCAATACTCAACAAATTGTAACTTAAATCTAGGATCTAAGATGACAGCAAACGAAAGAATAACACTGTAAGAGGTCCAATATTTATCGAATTTCACCTTCATTCTTTTGGCCATGCAACATACTTGATCTTGATTTTCAAACTCACTATGAAAAACACATGCAACTTCCTTGATTTTCATCTAAATTCTCCACACACCACTAAAATAGAGGTTGGCAGTTGGATAAGTAGTACATGAGAACAAAGTTGTGATATCATAAAACGGCTTCAAAAACTCAGCAATTTTTTGTGCCTCAATCCACTCTGTCATACCCCAATTTTTGACCTAAGGCCCTACATTCATACGCCGTTCGATCCTGAATAGTCTCCGACTTTTCAGAGAAAAATTCGGCAGAGAAGTATTTTAAAATACCTCATTTTTTGATTCCGAGTCGGACCCTCTTCTCATTATTTTTTAGTTAGTTTTTATTTTATTTTTGTTTCTATCTTTTTATTTCCATCTTTGTTTTAATTAATACTAATTCTTATTTTTATTTTATTTTTTATTTCAGTTTATTTTACTTTTTTGTTTTAGTTTATTTTTTACTTTATTAAAAAATGTCCAAAAAAGAGTGTCTAAGTCCAAAATTGTCCGATAAAATCCAAAAAAATCAAAATCCAGTTCACGACTTCATCCATCCAGTTCACATACGGGTTTCCTTTGTTCTCATCCCAATCCAAGCTAGCTAAAGTTGCTCCTCATCACAATCTGCCAGAATTTTTGTTCTTTACCAACAAACCCTAACCTAAAATCAATACTATAAATAACCTCCAGAAGATACAAGAAGGAGGCCAAAACAGAATTCATAGAACAACAAGAAACACACAAATTCTCCCAACAATTTTCACAACAAAATTAATCATAAACCTGCCAGTTATTCACGCACAAAAAAACTTCGAACAACCTGCATTTCAAAATAAAACAACACAACAATTTTACCCACAACATAGACGATCAGAAACATCACACAATTTTACCCACATTACACAATTTCCTGAACCGACCCAGCAGGGTCGCCCATGGCCTAGCAAGCAACCCTGAATTTGGGCTCTGCGTCTGGCCCATTTCTCTTTCTTTGCTGAATTACTTTCTTTTTGCTATGCACACACCTTTTCACTACTGCACCCCCCACCTTGTGATTGAACCCCATTTTTATTTTATTCTAAGTCTTGCATGCATTTTATTTTTATCTTTTAGCATTGCGATTATTTCTATATTTTCTCGTTCACATTTTAGGATCAGATTTACTATTTTGTTCATATATTTATTTATGTCATTTATTTTATAGCAAGGATATTAGAATGTAAACTAGACTTTAATGTAAATAATTTATTTTTCTTGTCATTTATTTTCCCGCAGACTTTAGAATGTATGTTAGACTTGATGCAAATCATTCATGTGTGTGTGTATGCTTTATTTTTACCTCTAGTTTAGGTTAAAGGTTTTTGTGGTGATCCAACGTCACCACAAAATACCTACGTTTTATTTTCTTGCTCCGTTAGTTCCAATTCTAGTTTAGTTATTATTCAAAAACAACAAAATCATGCAAATAATATCAAACTCACAAAAATATTTTTATAAATAAACTTTGATCCCAAATCAAGTGATCCTTTTATTTTATTCTTTCTTAAATCAAAATTGCAATCAACTTTAAATACACTTTAAGTCATTTTCCTTTAACATATAAAATACAAACAAGCTTATTTTGCCAATTGGCTTTTCATTTAAAACTTTTTTTCAAAACAAATAAAAAACACAAAACAAATCAAACGTCAATTTCTACCCCAAACTACGAGGTTTTGATCCCTCACGGGTATGTAGACAAAAGACTTGTCCTTCCAAATCAACTAAAATCAATTTTCTTTTTCTTTTTAACTCACCAATCAATTCTATTTTCTTTTCTTTAAAAGCAAGTAAGTTATAGCACGAAAAATAAATAAAATCAAGAAGTTCCCGTAGGATACTACGAACATAAATGGTGCTAATACTTTCCCTTTATGTAACTAATCCCCGAACCCTAAATCTTTCAATATGGGGTAATTTGAATTTTTTTCCCCTTTTTCTTAAAAAATTAAATGTTCAGTCGTGAACTAAAAAGTGAGTCAAACACTAATCAAATAGCTTTGATCTCCAAAAAATGACACGGCACACTCCTCATCCGATAAATTATCAAAGTGAGGATCAATATCCTGTAGAAGGGTAAATGCTTCCCTTACCGATAGCACTCTCAAGCATCAAATAAGTGGTATTCCACCGAATAGGCATGTCTTGACGGAGTTGCTTAGAAGTCACTTGTGTGAGTTGCTCTAAACATGATGCGAACTTTATCTTTCGTGCCTCTGAGCCTCTTATATACTTCACACACACTCTAATCTTATCCAAGGAAGCATCTACTGCATTAATACCTTCATGCACAATTAAATTCAAAACATGTGCCCCACATCGTACATGTGCCCCACATCATACAAGAAAATATAGCCCATCAGCTATAAGGGAAGGTTCAAATGATGGGTGTCTCTTCAAAATATTCACCATTGCATCGTTGTTAGATGCATTATCTAGAGTAATGGTGAATATCTTTTTCTCGATACCCCAATCTCTCAACAGACATAGTAACTTCTCGGCCAAATTGACTCCGGTATGAGGTCGTGGAAAGTGAAAGAAAGCCAACACTTTTTTCTCTAACTCCCACCTCCTATTCACAAAATGTGCAGTCAACACCATATATTGATCTGTATTTATCGATGACCACAAGTAGGTGTTAAACAAATCTTGCCTGGAATTGACCGTAAATAACATTTCAAGTTTTCGTTTTCTTTTCTATACAGCTTTAGAGCATCTGACTTTGTTGTGTTTCTAGAAATCCCCTTAACATGAGGGTGTAAGAAATAGTGCAAATCTTCAATTCCGTCATGTTCAACAAAAGCAAAAGGATAACTATTCTTGACAATTACCTGAGCAATCTTCTCCCTGTACTTTTCTTGATCTAGTGGTGGATAAGAGGAAACATCCCCTCCTTCGACACATTTCAACAAATGTGTCTTCAAATTTGACGTACCACTAGTATTTTTTGCAGCATAGGTTTTAGCACAATTTAAGCATCTTGCCCTTGGTTGTCCGTTTTCATCGAGATACCTCTCAAAAAACTCCCAAACTACTGATGTTTTTGCTTTTTTTGAACTTGGGACTGAACTTTCATCAACTTCATCAGACACATCCCCTTCATTTGACATATTTCCTATACAGACACAAAATCATATTATATCATGAGCAAGTTTTGAATCCAAAACAGAGAGATATATTAAAATTGTAAAGACCATGACATTAATTCAACTAACAACAGAATCATGCCTTTGAGAAACATGTACCCAAAATGTCAAATTCTAGTTAGAAAGATTCTGGTTCCTAAATGATATTTCTCTTTGTTGATTACCCCTAATTACAATGACAAATAAAACCCTAAATTTCAACCTAGAAGTACAAACTCAAGTTCCAAGTCGACAAATTAAATGACATAACCTCAAATTATTACAGAATCAAATGAACACATTGACCAATCAATCCCAAATTCAAACCAAATAACACAAAAATTCAGAAAAGAAAATCATCTCAGTCTAAATTACTACAATCAAAGCAATAAATATCAATAAAGAAAGAAAGCAGAAAACCACATAAGTGAGTTACTATTTTACTGTATGTCAAAACCACAAAAGTTCTGAAAATATACTGTCATATCACCTGTTAATGGACCAAGTTGAGTGACTAATTTAAGTTAACTTGCACAGGTTAATAAACCAAATTGATCAAATTAAAAGTAAAATGATCAGATTGTCTTAACTTACATTAGTTAATAGAGCAAATTGACTCGTTTTAAGGTTGAGATTACACTTATCTTTTAAAATAAGGGACCAAGAGACATTTTAGCTTTCTTTTATTACCGTTTCGTCAAACATTTGTTACATGCTTCATTTGTAATATTTTCTTATTACTAGAAATGAGAGGATAAAATCTGGAAAGTAAGTTTGCTAGCACACATGCAGATACATAAATTTCAAGAATGAGACTTTTGAAACAAGTAAGAATGAATGTCAAATAATCAAGTAAAAAGAATGAGACTTTTAAAACATAACATAGGCTGCAGATAAGATCATGGTTAAATAGAGCACACCATGTGAATAAAACATGGCTTCTAGTGGCAAAGTTGTTTTAAACACTAAGTCTCATTCTACTCATAGAATACAAATAAATCAAAATCATTCTTCTCAAATACTACAAGCATAAGTAGATACCCTTCATTTCTACAAGAACATGGTGTTTTTAATTTGTTTATCCAAACATATCCTAAAAAATTCTCAAGTTAACTATGAGATTTTCTACTAGGCTTAACAACCACATAACAAACTATTGCTTATCATTTTCACAAGTTGGCCAATGAATATCATGAGTAACGCGTATTGAACTTCAGAATGGCTTATCATTAACATGTGATACGAGAAAAATACATTATTATCCATTTTCTATGCTTTCTAAGCCCAAATTCACTTCAAAATCAACATCAGAATGATTAAACATTATAACCCAGCTGAATAAATCAAGTTTAAATCATAAAACAAAACAAGAATCAAACAAACACTAAGAAAACACAACAATCTCACATTTACAAAAATCAATTGTTAAAATTCACAAACAACTAAAATCTTAGAAACCCAATTCAGAAAATTCAACAATCTCACATTGCAACAAATTAGAGACTCACAAACAACAAAGATCTTAGAAACCCATTTCAAAAAACACTAAAATCTCACCTTTACAGAATCAGAAAATTCGAATCGGTGATGACTGACGAGTGAAGAATCGGTGACGACTGAAGAATGGGTGGAACAGAAGAGAATTGCTACAGATTCATGGTGTGATTCGAAATCTAGAGAACGCCGGTGCCATTCTGAATTTCTTCGAAGAGGAGTTTGGGGAAGAATAAAAATTAGGGTTCAGTTTTAGTTGGGGGAAGAAATAAACCATCAGCTTTAAATTTTTGTCAACTGAGTTAAACCTTACATAGCGTTGAAATTGATGGTCAATTATATTTTTTTATCTATGATCTTAACCGTGAATATAATCTACCATCTACTCAACTAAATTAATCATATATTTAAAATGATTAATTAGGTCTCATCTTAATTCCAGCATGATCCAAATGTGGAACTAAGTTCCTCAACAAAATTGAATTACTCTACTTGCAAAACACGGTGTCTTAAAAAATGAAAGATTTTATTTGTTTACATCATTTCACTACTAAAAATTTGTTATTAGTGATTAAATATTTTGATCATATAGAAATCAATAAATAATCTTGACTATCAAATTATTATTATTATTGTTGTCGTCGTCGTCTCCATGATAGTTACATCTAGCAACGAGGCCTTGCTAGCCATAACCTTCGCCCCATTCCTTTTCTTTGTTGGATTGTTGCAATGGACGCCGTGAAAACCTCTCACAAAGTTTCCATGACTTGATGGGCCACCAAAATTGCACCTTCGTTATTATTTGACTATTACTTTTCTTGCTTTATGCTCTTCTCATGCGTCTTATTTATTTCAAAAATAGCTTTATCCAAATTATATAATCCTAACACATCAAAATGTAGTTTGTTTCATTTTGAGACTCTTGTATTGACTGCTGGCCCATAAATTTTAAAATTGTCTAGTTTGGATTATTTAGTTTTAAGACAGAAAAAAAAGTTTTGGAATATACAATCCACCCCCCCTCCCCCATACACATATATATACATGTTTATTCAGAACCTGACAGAAGTTCACTACATTTTTCACTAAACACTCTACAGACCTCCAAAAGCACCATATTTTTGGCAAAAATGTGCTTGCAAACTTTTTCCCAATCATCTTCATCTGGAAGAGTTGTATAACTTGGTTCTTGATCTTGAAAACGTGGAAAAGCTTCTTTGAACTGCATTGCAACTGACAACATTTGATATGTGGAGTTCCAGTGAGTAGGGCAGTCAAGAATTAATTTTTTTACCACCAAACTTTAGTTGTTGAACTATTTCCGAGAACGTTCGCAATCTTGCTTCAGACTGATTGATAAACCTCACACTGTCATGCACTTCTTCAACTATTTCTCCTATTCTTCCAATACCATCTTGGACAAGCAAGTTTAGTATATGGGCACAACAGCGGACATGAAACAACTTTCCATCCAACACTATTTTTTAGTGCCTTTAAAGTAGAACTTTTAGCTCTTTCAAACATTGATCATTGTAGTATGCATTATGCATTGACACACTAAATATTTTATTTTCAATGCCTCATTCTTTGAGACATTTGAATATTGCATGAGCAATATTAACACCACATCGAGGAGGAGGAACATGAACAAAACTGAGAACGCACTTTTGCAAAAGCCAACCAGCATCAATGAAATGGCCAGTTAGCACCATGTATTCTAGTTTTTGATTTTGCGACTTCCATAAATCTGTGGTCAAGCAAATCTTATTTACTGTCCTTAAAGTTGACTTTAACTTCTTGTTTTCAGATTCATAGACAGCAACACAATCATTCTTCAATGTTTTTCGACTAATTTTCTCATATGAAAATTTAGAACAGCCTAGTAGAATTACTACTGCCTAGTAGATTTCCACCTTAGTGGCCAAAAGATTTCCACCTCACTTGAATTACAACTGCCTAGTAGAATTAAGAGCTAAAATCTAGGAGTCTGTTACATGGACTACTCAATAGTTTGTTATTTATTTGTGTTTTTATAGCTTTATTCTTCTGTAGTTTTATCTTTCCTGAAATATGGAGTTTCTTTTGGCAAAAAAGACCTTATATTAATTGGTAAGATCATGAAAATACAATGAGTGAGCCATACGGTTTGGAACAAGGCCATACGGGCCAAACAATCTACTACCCTGTTACCATCCCTTTTGACAAAACTTCAAAACCTTGATCAAAATTTCATTATCACTTTCAAATAAGCCTATAAGTTAACCCATTTTGAAAATACACATAAGAGTACATAGATTGAAAGAAATGGAATCTACTGGGATTATAACAAATAACAGTATGAACAAGAATTTAAAGAGGAAAAACTATCATTTTTTCTATGCTAAACACTACCATTGGAATCCAAAAAGCTCCAAATAAACCCACCTAAATTATATTCTAAATCACTCAACAATCATAATAAGAACACCACAATAAGAGAGACAAACTAAGAAAAGTAATCATAATTTTTTTTTTATTAGAAACAAATACCTTAAGAGAAATAGAGAGCAACAATTTTCTTCTTTGATGAAGCCTTGCTACCTGCTCTCTTCAGTTGCCTCGTTACTTTTTGGTAGTGTGGTAGACAATTGGGTTAGAAAGTGAAGGATCAAAGGATATACTCCGTTTCAAAATGAGTGTCACTTTAGCACAAATAATTTGTTTTAAAATAAATGTCATTCTCACTTTTCAATGTACTATTAATTACTTTTTTCCAATAATACCCTTAAATTATTACTATGCACACACCTTCCAAAGTATAATAATGGAAAATGCATCAATAGATAACAAGGCTATTTTAGTAAAAATGTCATGTTTTTGGACAACATTATTGCATTTCTTAATATATGTGTAACAACCTTAAATGACATTCATTTTAGTAAAAGTTAACTTTCTTTTTGAGAGAAAAAGTTAAAAGTTTGTATTTCCTCGGCTATGTTGATGATTCTTGGATAGAACCCAAGCGTTTTCTATTTTATTTTATTTTTATAATATTTAATGAATTTGATAAATAAAAAAGTTTTAAAAACTAACAAATATATGTATATATAATCGAGCCAACTCATAAACCTAACGAGTCGAACTATATGCAGCTTAAGTTCGGCTCATTTAATTAATGATTCTCAACTCAAGTTTAGCTCGTTAGGTTCATGAACCAAGTTCAACAGATTAGTTGTCGAGTCGAATTTCGAACTATAATCGAGTTGGTTCGGTTCATTGTCAGCCTTACCTTCAAGTTGTTGAATTTGCCGATATTTTGGATTTGCGTAACACTGCCCGTCATTGTGGTAATGAAGTTCAAATATATTATGAGCATGCAATTAATGAAAGTTGTGACTATTGATGATGATGCTGAAATTGTGGCTGATGTTATTAATGAAAGTGTGGTTGATGTTGTTAATGAGAATGTGGTTGAGACAGAAATTGATGTTAATGAAGGGGGAGTTGATGCAAATTAAGGGGAAACAATTAATGAAGATAAAGATGATGATGAGGCACAAGAATATGAAACAATTAATTGATTGTTGATTGAAACTTTCCACAATTTGATTATTTGAACAATTCAATTAACCATGATTGATATTTCAAATATCTTGTTGGTTTGATATTTGGTTTATTTTTTCAAACATTGGTCTGATAGGGTAGACCGATTCAATACATAATTTTCTTAACTGCTTTACGAATCATATAATGTAGTTTATTTAAATTATGGTGTATTTGATATAATGAGGAATTTGTTTTAGGCATGTCATGTGTTCATGGAATAGCAGACATTGCATGAAAGCATGACAAACCTGAAAATTATTGTCATGAGTGGCTTACTTTGGGCTCATACAATGCAACCTATGAGCATTTCATAAATCCAATACAAGGTGAAGAGTTTTGGGAAAAACCTGATTATGTGAAACCGGTGCCTGCACCATTAAGAAGACAACCTAGAAGGCCAAAAAACAAAGAAGGAAAGATGCATATGAGGGTCCTTCCAGTTCAGGTAATGTTCGGAGGTCATATCCAATGCTAACATGTTCAATGTGTGGTCTAGAAGGTAACCACAATATGTTCGGCTGCACTAATCAAGGTGTGATGCCTATGCCTCCTAATTGGGCTCCACCACCACCACCTTACAACAATGAGGGTCAAGGAGAACAAGTTACTTTAGATTTGTCACAATCTGCCCCACAAACACAAGATCAATTATTTGATGTGAATGTGCAAGGACCACAACCAATAGGCATTGGACATGAAACTTTTGATCCAACATTGAGTTAGGCCACCACCTATTAGGGGTCAAAATCCAAATGCATGCCTGAATGAACAACAAATGCTTAGATCTTTCATGCCCACTCCAAGATTTACTCCAAGGGGTCCAAGGCCAACTATGTGATGTTCATTAATTTATTTATGTACCGAAGTTGCTAAATTATATGCACAACTATGGTGTATTTTTTTTTATAAATTTTTTGCTGAAATCATTATGTAATGACTTATTGAATTATATGCCTAAATATGGTGGAATCTTTTGATTACTCTATGGTTGACCTTCATGTAATGACTTATATGCCTCTATAGTTATGTTATGGAAACATTTTGGTATTCAATTATGGAATCATTTTGGCAAGTGTTATAATAATATTTTTGTATTTAACACATATACCTTAGTGCTGTCAGTATGTAGCACGTTAAACTAACAACTTGCTAGGGACCTTAGTGTAATTTAGTGTTACTATCAACGACCTAATTGATAGTAAGTATGCATAGTCAGGGACCTAACAATAAGTTAGTGTTTAATGGAATATTGATTTTGAACAAAAGAGAGAATTAGATGACATTTAGAGATTTGAGATTCAATTTGGGGATATTGATTTTCGATTCAGGGACCAAATTGACCATTTTCTACTTTCACTTTAGTCCCCGTGACACCTCATACTCCTTGTCGGCATAAAACATGTGCCACATCATCACTTAACAGAATTATTTAACGTTAGGGACTAAAGTGATAACTGAAGTGCAGAGTTAGAGATTTATTTGTATTTAATCTTGAGTCAGGAACTAAAGTGACCATTTGCTCTTGGAATAATGGATGATGATGCTTGATATGAGTTTTCTCATTGCACAGAGATAGAAACATGTGGCGGTTCTATTGTTCATCAAAAAGGGCAATCTAAAACCTTTTTCCCTTTACAAACTGCACATTTGTATTGAAACTAAATGATGTATCTAGCACATGTGAATGATAACCATTTTATGATAATATATTTGAAGGATGGTTTTCCAATTCCTCTCACTTCTGTGCTTTAGGTACCACACTATCAAGATGATGCAAAGTCATGGGATTCTAGATATGTCCATATGATGATTGCATATAATGCACTAAGTCGGATATCAAGTAATGTGGTAATAGAAGATGATGAATAAGTCGGATACAAAGGTTGTTGATGATAAGAAGGTTTGAGGTTGTGTCAAGATTGAAGATGAAACGCTTAGACTTAATGATTGTAGCATGACCTTATTATGACTTTTTGATATAATTATATATGTTTATGTTAGTATAAGCTCATTGCCTTTGATATAATTATGTGTAATGATGGTTTATTAAATCTACAAAGACAAAAAATCATTACATGCAGTTGTATGATTTCTGGGTAGTTTCAAATTATACAATCTAGAATATGCGTTCGGATTATATAATCCAAACAAACAGTATTTTTGTAAAAAAAAATAAAAAATTAAGGCACATGAGAAGAGCATAGAGTGAAAAAAGTAATAATCTTATTAGTTTACGACTTTTTATTCAGTAGATGGCTAAATAACAAAAATTTGAAGTGTTGACACTCAAGTCCTTCTATTCCCTCCTCTGATATGTCACTGCTTTCGACATTTACCAAGCATGTTGCAGTTGAAATATGGGTCGACGAAGTAAGTTTAAATTACACTCACCTCCCTTGATGTTTTCTTAAAAATCACTAACACCCCCTCTAATTTTCAATTAGACATTAACCTCCCTAAAATTTTATCTAAATTGACAAACACATCCCTTTGGATTAATAGAGTTAGATTAACGTCAGTTGCCCTTCCATTTTCATTCACTCCAGGCTTTCGCCATTGTCTTCTCTCTCTCTCTCACCATCTCTTTCATTCTCCAACTTTAGAACCCAACAAAAAATTATTTTCTCAAACAACTGTGAAACTAAAAGTATATCATAACACATGTTCATCGACCTGGTGTTAGAATGTAATACTCGGTGTTTGTTCAATGTCATCTATACATATAATTGGCAAGTGCAGAGAGGGGAAAGACAAATCCAGCCCTCCCAAGCAATATTAAGAAGATAAAGCAACTGTAAATTCCCATAATTTTTTTGAATCTGCAACAGCGTTGACAAGAAAAATGTTGAACAAAACAAAGTTTTATAATACCAAGGTGGATAGTATCAAAGAAGGGGCAACTTGTCCATGTTGATATTTGTGGACCTATCAAGTTAGTCTCAAGTAGTAATAAGAGTTATCTCTTTAAGTTTATTGATGATATGACTAGACTGTTTAAAACCAAACCGATCCAA
>Ga0228711_1010575_pt1 | contig 12078 bp, 5 predicted proteins | sample MedpolnodulmetaG_2_FD_177996 | JGI IMG/M metagenome (GOLD analysis project Ga0228711, IMG submission 177996) | Root nodule microbial communities from Medicago polymorpha collected in Santa Monica, California, United States - brown nodules | ecosystem: Host-associated > Plants > Roots > Nodule...
GTTTTTTTTAGAGAGGGAGAGTGAAAATTTTGAATTTTTAGAGAGGGGAGGGTGGATGATAGAGTGGCTGGAAGCTGGGTTCTGCCTTGAATATGTTATGAACACAACGGCAGTTAACTACCGCTGGCACCAGCGGCAGTTAACTGTTGCCGCTTTTTTAACGGTAGTTAACTACCGCTGGGAGCTTATGGGTAATTTTCTTGTGTCATTGTGATGTTTTCTATGTCAGAAAAGCAATTTTCTTAGAATTTTACATGGAAAGAGCAATTTCAGTATTATTGTAAAATTTTAATTAAATATGAGTGTAACTAAAATTATATGGGGTGAGGCTAGAATGAGTCATATAAAAGTCCTCTCACTTGATACATCATCTATATATATATATATATATATATATATCATTTCTTTAATTAATTTAAAAAATTGAAAATTGTTTATAATTAAGATAAAATTACTTGTTTGTTTCGGCCGATCATAAAAGGTAACCCTAAATATTTACCAGTGTCTAATACCACTTGCACACATGAGAATCTACATGATGGAGGCTCACACTTGCTGATCAACAATTGTACTATAAACATTTAGATTTAGGAAGGCTTATAACTTGTCATGACGCTGCTTCATAAATTGTCAATATATTTTTCATTACAAACACATGTGCTTCAGAAGCTCTAAGGAGGTTGTTTAACAAGCTTAGAAAAGTAATATTTTATAAAAAAAATGTATATTTAATACATATGTTTGTTTTAATTTTTTTTTTAAATGAATAAATACCATATATATATGTTTCAATTTTGACCAAAACCTCATGGACAGCCTCAAAGAACAGTCTTGAGAGTGCTCTAGTTAAATAATTTAATTATAATCATTATGTGTCCTCATGAAAGTCTTTCTTTCTATCAATGACTGATGTAAATCGTCAATAATTAATTTTATGCTTCCACAATGTTTGATAAAATAATAACATAGGACACAGACTGTGCTTGAGGACAGACCAATAACATTGGGGATACTTTCTGTGGGGAAATTATTGTAGTGGCATTGGTGGGAAAGGCTAGACCTTATGGCTCACACCCCTTCTCTAATGCACTCAGCACAATTTCATAGTACTATATCCATTTTTTTAGCAACATTGTACTATATCCATTGAAGTGGAATTTAATTAATAGTGTGAACATTAATTAGTAGGGTGCCACTATAGTTGCCAACTATTGCTTCATTTTTTTATGATTAGGATATGAGATGACCTTTGCTCCATCTTAAGAGCTATGTTCTCTATTAATTTAATGTCTATGTATTTTTTATGGCTTTTATTAATATAATTGTACAAATAGTTTTTACCACAACAATTCCTAGCTAAAGAAATATTAACCTTATCATATACTAGCATCATATAATTTTATTCAGCCGATCTTTAGATTCCATTAAGATTAGGGATAGGATCCCTCCAATATTAATCAGAAATTAGAGATTGGATCATTTGGTAACAATTGTTTTTGTTTAATTAGCTATATAATGTTGTCCTATGACATGACTTGACTTAACCTAAATGATTCCATTCCCTATTGATTAGTTTTAAAATTTTGGCATAAAGCTAGTATCTTTGTAGAATCTTGTCAAATTCCTCCGACCATTACTTTGGATTGGGTTATTTATGAAACCCTTTTTCCTTCTCTCTCATCTTTATAACTCTAGAGAGAGATAGAGAGTTGACCCTTTCCTATTTTCTTATGACTTGCCTTTAGCTAGGTCATTATGTTAAGAAAGTAGTACTGGTACAGTTTTTGTGGGGCAAGTGACTTAAATGCACACCCCATGTGTAGACCAATTCAGTTTATGTTTCTTTGTTTCCTCAAACCGTACAAAGATCATACATGATGAAGCACCACATAAGCACATTTATTCTTAGGTTAGGTCACATTTTTTTAAGTTACTTTCACTTTCTTTTTTACATTAGTTTATTTTTTATTATTCTTTTTTGTGGTAATTGAGGTTTGATTCATTGGTTTCTAGTTCAATTAATAAACATGTTAAGACAATTTTTGGAAATTGGGTTATTATATGAGCACTCCACCCATGCTCCATGGGAGGGTAGGTGGATTAGCACTTAGCAAAATTTAATTAATTTTAGGAATGAAATTTTGGGGCCCATTATTTCTTCCTTTCCATTTGATAACTTCACCTTCATAAAACTTCTTTAAAAGCACACGTTCTATTATATTTTAACTCAAAGGTTAAGATGTTTGATTAATATCGTCTTTTGAGAAAGTATATGGTTTTTAAATTCAATAAAACCTCAAACGTTGCTTAATTTTTCTAGGGAATTAGATGTCTAAACGTGGGGTTGATTTTAAAAATTAGACATTTTCTTTACTTTTTCCTTGTAAAAGTTTTTATTTTAGAGAACAAGATTACTCAATTATTGCATAATAATAAGAGTTTTTTTAGAATTAAACTTGTATCGTGCAATTTTTTATGAATAAAATATCAACTAGATAACCTCTCCTTGATAAATAGTCATTTTCATTTCTTAAGGCTTTGCATTTTTTGTTCTAATTTTTTTTTTCTTCATATGCTTTCTACAATGAAGATAATTTTATTCGAAGCATTGCCACTAATTATGTGTCTTTCTCCTAATAGAAATGTGAGTTTCGATTTAATATGTCGTGAGGGTCTAACCTCTTCAACTAAATCCAACTTATGTTGATAACACTTTTTTTTATTACGTTGCAGAATAATGCACATATGTAACTAAAGCAATTTTCGAATAGAACAATATATGACTGATATTTAATATACGTTGCTCATGAACTTGCAAAGGAGGCCATATATAATGCTAGTTCTCATCTTTATTTTGACATACCCGATTGTAATGATCATTTGATTTTTAATGAAATGAATTAGTACCTTTTCGTCAAAAAAAGAAGAAGAAGGATGGACCCTAATATTAAATAGACACGATAATAACATTTGTTTTTAACCCTAAACAATTGTTGTGTACTCACATTCACATGATTGTAAGAATACATACCCCTTTTCAATACTCATCTCCTAAAAGACTTCGTACTTGCATTTATGTGGTTAATGTTTTTATAAAGAAATTGAATGGCTATATACTATGTAGTTATAGTTTAGTTTGGTATGGATCCTTGGGCAAGGACAAATTTGATTTAGTCTGGTCTGATCTAATTTGTTTACTTCGGTCCTATTCAATTTATAGACTGTTTGGTTCCACATTCATTCAATAAAATGTACGTTTTTCAAGTCTCTCCACCGTAATAATGTAAAACTACAAATTGTAGCATCCAACAAAACGTAGGTTTTCCGCCATTCTACTGTGGAAACAAACACACACTTAGTATAGTCTAATATAGTATCTTTTTCACACACACCTTTTAAAAAACCATTTTTTTACACACCCACCACACCGCACAATATGTCGCAACTATGTGTTTAAAAACCTAAAGGTCTTGGTCTTAAAACCCTTCTTATAATGAAATGAATGAGGCTCCATGTACGCGCCCCCGTAATCAGTATTGCTCCAAAAAACCCTCACCGGTCGGAAACTATCTTTTGCCGGGATCCTATTTTTAACACTAAAAAAACTACATTCTAGTAGACTTTTTCCTCAGTTTTAAGCAACATGGTGGGTGGGAACATAATTTCTCTAATGAAATGAGATTTATAATAAATATTAGGGTTGGAGTTATTGGGTGAGGGTGATGGATCCACCCAGCTGTTTGAGAGTTACTTCTAAACACCCCTACTGTTTCTTTAATCCACACCGATCTCGATTTATCAATTTAGACTAGCCAAGATGCAGCTTTTTCTCACGCCTAGTTGGACAAATTATGGAGAAAAAAAAACTATTTGTTCCTCGTCTTGATGGGTAAATTTATATAGGAGCATTTTTAAATGGTCTTGGTAGCGAGTGTCTCTGACACTCTTAAACATACCTAATTAATATCATTCAAGGTTCTTAAAGAGTGTCCTGAGGGTACTCTGCATTTCCCTTTATTTTAAAAAAAAAATCATAGGAGTGGGAGAAAAGGCACGCTGTGTGATTTAAGTTGCGCATATTTTAACACTTGCGTTACTTAACTAACGCATGAGTATTTTCGGTATTTCAGTTGGGCGCGAGCAAAATGTTTTGGGTAAAGAGCAGAATTCTGATTAAATTGGCTTACACTCTAGACATGTCACATTCGAGATGGGCATTGTTGTGACAGTGAAACAATCATCCAAACAACTCAACTTACTTCACATGTCCATGTTAATGAAATATTTTAGTTTGATAAAAAAAAGATAGGTATGGCATGTATGAAGAGAAGCTAATTATTTAAGACGATGATCCTTCATTAAATCCCTCTTTAGTGTTTTTTTTTTTGCTTACATCTTTAGTGTTGTTTGTCTTTAAAAAAAACTAATTATAAAATAGACTTTTAAGTATGAGATAATTAGTCTTATAAGTACAGGTCAGATGGTTAAAAAAGTTGCTAATTTATTATACTATGACGTCTATTCGGACCTATAACATATCGTGTGAATTTCACTATTAAACTCTTCAAAACAAACATAGAAAGTAGGAGCCAAATATGTCGTGTTACAGACACATGCTAACCCATAATTCAGAAAACTAAACCTAGTGTACTTCAAACCCTAATCTCGAGACTAGAAGAATACTGCTTTTGTAATTGAGATATAAGTGACAATAATACACAAAAAGGCAATATTTTTTTAGAAGAGAACTTAGGTGCATGTCTTTAATCGCTTTTCACACAGCTCTTCGCTTAAAATACACTTTGGTTGATTACAACAAATTTTGAGAAAAATGTGATTTGAGGAAATAATTAAAGAAAATTTAAGTGAAGGACAGCATGAAAAACACCCAAATAATAATATTTTTAAACTGACTAAAATTAAAATGGAATCACTATTAACAACCCTTCTGACATTTACTTAAATATGCAAGTTCACATAAAATTGACAGAAGACAATCACTACCATTTGCTCAAAGGCATGCATGCTCAACAAGCGGAAATGCAGGAAATTGGAGAAAGGGGGCCATGAAAAAAATTTACACTAAAATCCCAATAGACCAAATGGCACTTCAAACACATGCCTACAGAATTCAAAATGAGAATAACAGTAAATCTCGGTTCATCACCGCATAAAATCACGACACCGGCAAAAATTGGATGATAATAGTTGTTAAAATCTCTATGTTGCAATGCAGAAGTATACTCGACAGTAGGCAGAGGATGATAAACCACTCAAATGTTGCAAAAGGCTGAGGATCCAGACAGTAATGCTCAATCCCATCCCAGCACAGATCCTGAGAATTAAAATAAATGACTGATTAGATATCACATGACCTAACTCAATAATCATGACCTAACAGCAACATGATTTTCTTACGCTCCAAACATGAGAAGAGGAGAGTAAATTGTGCATTTTTCATTCATACCCTTCAGAAGCATATATATGTCATTTTAAAAGTAAGATAATTTCTCTCTTCTAACTTACTACCCACCAAACAAAAGGAGAAAGATGAAAAAACATTATTTTCTCGTTCTCACAAACCAAACAATTTATTATCTTTCTCACCTCCAACCAAGAAAAAACTTAATCACATATACAATCTATTTATTGGAAGCAGAGAAGAAACAACTGCAGCCGATGAAATTATTTAAAGATTGATGAAGCATGAAGTTAAACAAAAAAGAATGAGAAAAGCACAGAACAGATTTAAATTTAAATACTAAACATCCAGGCTAGTTCGTGTATTTTCGCAAAATGAATTCATACTATGGAAGTCAATGATGGGAAATAATAAATTGAGAATACATGATTACAGTGTTATGGTCCTTTCACAATATTTCACTCTAGCATCAATAAGAAAAATTCCTTAAGTTCAGTGAGAAATCCATAATAATCAAATAACAAAATTTTAGATCTTCTAGATGACTCCCCGACCCCATATAAAATGCAACATGGAAATGAGTATTCCATCGAACCAAGAGGAACAAAAGAGAAGTACTGAGAAATATCCGTTCTTGCAAATTTTAGAGCCTCACATTGCAGCATAACAAACACAGATATCAATAGACAAAAAAGGGAATAAATTTTGTATGAACTGTAATCCCTTGATAGTTGCTACCAATAAAGCAGATAAATATTACAACAGTAACATAAAACCAAAATACCCACAGCTAAAAGGGTCAACAATATATAAAGCTTGATTGGTATTTAGTCCAAAAGAACTGAGATGAATACAGAATAAAATAACAACTGGTTTGAAAAAATTTGACAATGTTATGTATCTCAAAATATATTAAGGGTAGATTAAGGAAAAGTCATGGACAGAAAACCAATAAGCACATTCAAAACAGAAGAAAATAAGTCAAGTACAAACTTACTCAAACTAATGCTCGGTTGTAAGTGGTGCAAAGTTGAAGCAATGCTGTCTGATTCACAGGATCAACATTTGCAGTGATGACTTGAGGGAACCTCCCAGGGAACTGTGCACAAAGCTGGGCCAATGAAGAAACAAAAAATTCCCGGGGATCATTAATATCTGGAAGGGGGTCTTCTTGGTTCCTTCCAGCATTGTAAAGTTGGACGAAGGTGGCAGTATAACCTACATTTTCTGCAATATCTGGCATGTCAGGTTCCTCCTCAACCCTGTCTTGTTCTTGCCGAGAAAGAAGTGTCACAATACTGTCCACCATTTTACCCCAGGATGCAGAAGCTGCAGGATCCAGAAGTACTGGAGACTCACAAATGAGTCTGGTTGAAGCAACTGCAGTCAGTTTGAGCTCTATAGTTCCAGTAATCAGCTTAAGATTCGGAATCCAGAACTGGGTCAAAATCGCACTAAATATATCAGGCTGGACGGCATTCATAGTATTAACTAGATTTGCAGAACCATGCTTAACCAGAAACAGTGAACTGAATATCAAGAGAGACTTGAGGAGCTTTACTGACCGCCTTCTCTGGAGCTCTCTAAAAATAGCAGCCCAAATGTGAGAAACATAAGGCGTAATAACATCATACTGAAGACTTTCAATGACTGTGTTAAGCACGTAAAATCCTTGATCAGAAGTGCTTGATGCTTGTATTAGCGTGTCAAATATGCCAAGTACTTTGGTCAGTCTATCCCCTTGGCTGATCTCATTTGGTGCCTTTTGAAGGAAGGCCTGGAGTAGACGCACAAGGGCAGGAACGCTTGCGCTTCTTTTCCAAGAATCAGGTGACAAAAGAATCTCAAATATCTGCATGTAGATTGGTGGGATGGGTGGTCTGTTTAACTCAACAAGCAGAGCAAGCAACTGAAATGCATATGGGAAGAATTCAGTTACATCATTGGACAGTATTATTTCAAGCCTAGGGAAAAGGCTTGTTTCAAAAACAGACACAAGAGCTGGGTCCCTCTCAGAAGCCCGCTTCACAAGACCGGCTACTGACTCAAAGAGATAATGGTTGAAGGTGGGGTTTTTAGGATTTCTGCAAACTTCAGAAAGAATCGACCCCAACCCCTCAATGCAAATTCGAGCAACATCAAGTTGTATATCTGCAACACCAAGAACCCTCATAATACATTTCATTACATACTGATTCTCTTCAGACTCTGGGAGCTTAAAGGCACTGAAAAGATTGTTCATCAGCATTGAGAAAACTGGAGCGATATCTGCTGAACCATAACGTAGCCTGCCACCCTCATCCTTTACTATCAAGAGTTTCTCAATACAGCTAGCAGCATAAGAATGAACAACATTTGACTCCGCAGCAAGGAAACGAACCAAATCAGGTAAAAACCTCAATGCTACTTCTTTCGATATTTGAGATCGGAACATAGTAAAGAACTTGAGTGCACCTGCCTTAAGCATTGGATACTCATTCACATCTGCTTTTTGCAACTCAGGGACAATCACAGATTCAAAAAAGCTTTGAACATCAACAAGATCTGTGGAGACATAACCGGTTGCAGCCTTCTTTGTTGATAGAGAGACCACCAAATATATTGCACAATCCTTGTCCTTCCAATTCGCCACTGGATTTGCATTAAAAGAGCTTAACAAACTTTGTACTTGCGCAGAAACAATGCTTCTTACAGTATCTCCATAACGCGTAGCAATCCCCTTAAGCAACTCACAAGCAATCCTCCTCCGTGTATCAAGATCACTACCTTCCATATCCCTCCTAATATACTCAATATGATTCATCTCAAACAACTCCTCATCATCCTCCCTCAACCTCACATTCGGAATCACAATCCCCTGACAAATCTGCGGTATAATCCCGTCAGCTGCAAACAAACTATGATGAACACTCGTACTAACTGTCGTCAAAAACTTAATTGCCGTAACCGCAAGCTGATCACGGCTAGTCGACTGTGACACATTCCCTAACAAAGTCCACACAGCAAGTACAAAATCATTCAAAAAAACCTTAAACTCCTCCTCATTCTTCTCCATATAAAGATTAATATTCTCACAAACCGCAGCCCTAAGCTCATCCACAAGAGCAAGTCCATCACCACTCCCCTCAAGAGAAGGATAACTAGCAGTCAAATATTTCCTAAACTCACCCATCCATTCATTCATATGATCCTCAAAAAACTCAGGCAACTCTTGAAAATTCAGTGAAAAAAATATCCTACAGCACAATTTCTGTGACTCGAAAAGCGGTTTAAGAGTTTCCGGTGGTGGTTGCGGCTGCTGCGCAGCCGCGGCGTCAATCAACGACGCGGTTTTGAGAAAAATCTCAAGCAAAGGAGCAGCAAAATTATCCAAACAATACTTCAAATCAAGCAATAAATCATTAGTTTTATACTGAAAACGAAATTTCTTAAAAATCGAATTCGCGGTACTGAGAATACCATTGATTGAAGCGTAATCAGAACTCTGAGAACCTTTTTGAAGACTAGCGACGAGTTCTGGAAGAAGCGAGGGCCATGATTTAGGGAAATCATGGTTACCGATGATGGCTAGGGCTTCGGAGAGCTGAGATTGGATTTTGTTGGTGGCGGAGAGCATGAGAGGTACGATTAGGGTTTTGATTTGTTCCTTTTCGGAATCGAGGATTGGATTATCTTCGGCGGACCATCGGAGACGGAGGTGGTTTTTGAAGTTGACGGCGGCGGCTTGACGGATCTGATCGGAGATTGAGGGTTCGGCGACGAGACGGAGGACGGCGAGGGCGAAGTTGGGTTGGGAGGAGGCGGAGGAGAGAGAGGATTCGGCGTGGCGGCGGGGTTCAGGGAGAGGAGAGAGAGTGTGGAGGAAGCATTCGGAGAGGAATTGGAGAGTTTGTTGGTTCCATTCCATGGTGAATGTGCGGTTAGGGTTTTGTGTTGAGAAGAGAAGTTTGGGTTTGAAAAATGGAGTCAGTGTGAAATATATAACGGATCAGAAAATATGCGTGTGCTTTTGGAGAGGGAAAGAAAGTAAAGAGAAAATAAAAATTCGGGGGTTTTGATTTTCAAATAGCGTTTGTTTAAATCTATTATTATTGCTTGTTGTAAAAAGAACGCTATTACTGTTTTTTTGTCAAGGAAAAGAAAATATATAAATGGATTTTTGTTTTGGAATGACTGACTAGTTGCACAAACCTTAAACGACTATTATTTAGAGACGGAGAGAGTAGTTCATGATGTGCACTCAGTTATTCAAATTAATCCCTCCAGACCTATTCATCTCCTATTCCCTCCGTCCTGGATTAAATGAGTCATTTGCTCATTTCACACATATTAAGAAAAATGTATAAATGAATGAAAGAGAAGAATGGTTTTAAGTGTTTTTGTTATGTACTAGTATGGATACCCGTGCCAAGCACGGGCTAGAATTCCATCATACATGAAATATTCGATGAAGATCGGGTATCATTCTTCTTTGTGTGATTGCTTTATGTCCAATGAGTTGATCAACACCAATGTTGTCTTCCCATAAGGTCCAACGATGATCTCATATTCTGGTTTGATTTTATGGGGAATCAGGAGTGCTTCCTAGTGGTAGACCATGGATGCGGAGAGTCTCATACTTAAGGTAGAGATGTTAATGTATCAAGTGTGAGTAAAAGTTCCACATTGATTGCAAGAGTAGATGTTGAAAAATATATAGCTGATACGACACATATACCTAATGTTAAGGTTTGTGGTGAAGAAGTATGGTCAAACTGATCATTTGTGAATTTTGGATATCAATATCTTTTATGTGATTTTTTTTTTCATTCAACATCTATTATTTGAAACTCGTTCCCCTTTGGACTTTGGTGGCAAGTGACAATGGAAAGTTGCATTTTCATAATTAAATATAAATTTTTGGTATAATAATTACCCAAAAATCGAAAACTCATTCAACAAACCCATAAAATTACCAGTAACTCACATTGTTCCATATACTCTTGCCAACAAAACACACAATACTTATTTTGCTTCCCCTATTGATAAACTTTTAGCAAGTGTACTAAAAATATATCGAAGTAATAAAATTTATAAGTTCGTATCCACAGGGACTGTTTCGATTTCTACTCGGTAAAAAGGTTAAAATAAAGGATGTATAAAATTTATATTGATTGCCCTAGGCAGTTGAGTTGGTTTTTATAAATAACTATTTAAAACGATAAAAGCTTGGTTCTGAAAATTAAAGAGAAATATGGTCAAGACCTTCGAATCTTCTGAAGTTCTCTTATGGTAATTTGCACTCCTAATTCAAGCAATGATTATCTAGTTCAACGACAGATTAACAAAGTAATTCTACCCAATCTCTTGACCTAAAATTCTCTCCGCAAGTAACAACCCCTTAATCTCTTAAGTGAATTCGAAACCGTTGGAGGTTTTAAAAGAACGTTAATCCATATGTCATAACCTAATAATGATCTATCTCTAACTTGATTACTTAGGTTAAACTTATTACCTAGATCAGAGTCAAAAGTCAGGGTTAGTGATCATTCAATCTCTAAGATCAATTTGCATATTCATAAAGCTAGGGTTAGTAGTCGATGATAAACATACAAAAAACATTAAACATAAAATAACATGAATAAAAACTAGACTTTCATTGATATTCAAAGGAGTTCAACAAACTAGGGTTCCCATAAAATTATATCAGATTCATCTAAGTCTTAACCACAAGAAAATTAGCTACGTATAATTAACATAATCATAAAGTTTAAAAGATTGAACATGAATTAGAATTAGAGAGAATAATTTCTTCTCTGCTTCGTGAATCCTGCCAAGCCTGAACTCTATGTTGCAGCGTGTTTCTTTCCTTCCATTCCTTTATTCTCCAAAACGTGATTCTGCTAGTGCCAAAGCGTGATTGCACAAACGTCCTCCATTCCCCTCCTTACGTGATGGCTATCTCCTTTTATATCTTCCCACTTAATTTACCTTTCATTCTTCTTTTTACATAAGAGCCCACGTTACTTTTTCATTGGCCACTTGTTTTTCTTTCTATCCACACCTCCTTTGATTAATAGACCAGCTAAATGCAGACCAATTTCTTTTCTTTTATCCAATGATCAATCACACATGGAGATGTCACACTAATGACCAATAATAACAATAAAACCCTATTTGACTCAATAAATCAAAAACGACAATTTATTCAAAATGACTCTAAATTAAATACTAGACTAATAAAAATGACTAAAAACTTAATTAAAATGACTCTAAAAATAGTGATTGACTGACTGTCATCACCTATCTTCTTTCATGTTCGAATTCCTTTTTCATATCCGTTTTTTTCCTTTCTAATTTTCTTTCATTCCTCTCATGAATGAAAAGAAAATAGCATACCTCCATGAAATCACCACAAACCAACATATATGAACATGATATGCCTTTGTTTGACCTTATTTGATTGTGTCTAATAATTAAGGACAAGGAGAGTTGCACATTTGTTTAAGATATGTTAATGTGTCAAGTGTGTGTTAACGTTCTATATTGAATGCAAGAGTAGATTTTTGAACAATAAATAAGTGAGATGACCCATATACATGATGTCTTACGGTTTTGGGTGAAGATGTGATATTAATCTCATTTGTAAGGTTTCTTTTAGTCTAAAATGGCGATCA
>Ga0228711_1010578_pt1 | contig 12076 bp, 7 predicted proteins | sample MedpolnodulmetaG_2_FD_177996 | JGI IMG/M metagenome (GOLD analysis project Ga0228711, IMG submission 177996) | Root nodule microbial communities from Medicago polymorpha collected in Santa Monica, California, United States - brown nodules | ecosystem: Host-associated > Plants > Roots > Nodule...
AAATTTCTAAATGCATATTCTATCTTGATCCTGCTGATGGAACCCCAATACCTAACTATCCATCTCCTTGATTGAATTACTGTAACTAACTTAACAGAGATCTAACTGTCTAACTAGCTTTGACCCTATTCCCATATCTTGGTCATATTAAGAACAGATTAAAAAAAATTATGTCCCTAAAAACTGAAGTACATACATCCATGGTGAAATAACATTTTAGTAATATTCCAAATTGACTGTAATTGAATTATATTTCATTTTGTTTTTCTGTCATTTTCATACATTCTTTTGGGGCTTAAGTTATATACTATAGACATACTACTAATGCATGTAGTGGATATTCTTTCCAGTTAAATTGGCCCATAAATGAATGCCTGACATACAATATAACCCATGACTATTTGTCATTAAATATCAGTGGAAAATAAAACAATGAGAGAGAAGTGTGATATTTGACTTCCTTTTGCTTATGAAAGTAAGTTTGATATTTACAATACATAAGAAAGCTTGGATGCACAATTCTATGCTGTTATATAAGTCTCTTAGACTTATATTTTTTCAGATTTGCTTTTAATTTTTCTTATAGTTTTTTAAACTCTGACCCTAAATAACTTCACCATGCCAATAAACTGATATTGTGTTTTTTTATGATTACAGATGATTGGTCACTCGGCTATACCTCGGTTACTGGAGATGAAGACATTTACATTGGTGGTCAGAAATTGAAAGTTATTTTTGCACCGGTATTTTTCACATGTATTATCCTTCTTTTACAGATTATAGCATGTTCCGGTCTATCATCTTTCATGTACTGTGTAGTTGGGTTGTAATAACTTCAATTTCTTGACCTGGGCTCTATAATATACGTTTGAAAATTTTGCTTTAAGATGTATGACCTAGATAATGACATATTTGCTTCTCTTTTTTGACACTACCTTATAGGATGGTGAATTTTCACCAACTATATGTTAAATCGCCAGAAAAACTTTGACGTGTCTTATTTTAATACATTAAGCTTTGGTCGAATTGGTTCTTAAGATGGTAAATAACCTCTTGAAACAACAAACCCGTGCTTTGTCCATGCTTCAAATCCAGTGCTTTTTGCATGAAAATTGTCTCAGAGGTGTAAACCAAATACCATCCATGACTATTGCCTAGTAACTCTTTTAAGTTTGAATTGGTTCTCGACAAAATAACCTTATTACATAGTACTGAAATTTTAACTGAGTATGTATTGGAATCATAAATCTGGGGAAAAAATTGTAAAATTGGTTTTGTTTAGGGTTTTAATTCTTAACTCTTTTAAGGTTGAATTAATTCTTGACAGAATAAAAAAGGTATCTCAAACCATATTAAACTCTACTTGAATTCTTAATTAAGTTTGTAGAAAATTATAAAATTGGTTTTATTTTCTGCTGAAGGTTAAATTCTATTTGTTTCAGGGACATACAGATGGCCATATGGCATTGCTTCATGTGAATACACATTCCTTGATTGTAGGTGATCATTGTGTCGGGTAAGATTTCATTCAATACCCGTACACACATTAAACAAAATGGACATAATATATGTTCATACATGAAACGAAAAGCAATTCTTCTTTCTTATCACGTACACGTACACATTCAAATTTCATTAATCATGTATTTATGCATATTTGGGTTGTTATGAAACTTTCCAGTTTTGGTTGGACTGTTGTGGATACTTGAAATTTTAGTAAACTATTTCTTTTATTAGGATGTTTTTCTGAAGTAGGTTATTCTAATTACTAATTGTGTCTATTATTTGATTGCAAACAAAAAGAATATCTATTAAACAAATTGGTGAAGTTTTATAGTTTATGAATTACAATATTGAAAATTAACTTGGTTTGCATTCGGAAAATAAAGATTGTGTTAGCTACACTGGAAAATTATCGAGGGAGATAGATGAACCCTCGGACATGCATTACATTGGGAAGAAAATCTGGGATCAATGATGTCAGTTATATAAAACTGATGTTAAGACAAATTAAGCTATTTATTGACAGCCAATGCAATGACTAATGTGTTACTGACAATTTAGCCGAGAGCAACATTGGTCTCTAGTTTGAACACGAGCTTGGGAATGCAACAACATTACAACTCTTGAGAAAGAGAGCTTTGTGCCCATGTGATTCTACCCAGCTAAAGAGATTAGCCTCCCTCCGTGAGGGTTGCCCTATTTATAAATAAAAAGATACAGAGAAAGCACATATATGATAACATAATCATAAGAGGATCAATCTATTTGTTTTACCTCTGCAAAAATGTTCTTTTCAAAATTATAGGGAATAGACGTTCTACCTTGTTCTGATTTAGAGAGAGAAATCATTTGGCTTTGGCGTGCTAATTTTTTTTTCTTCATATTATCCAATGTCAGCCATATAATTTTCTCTTTCAGTTCCAATATTTTCTTAGACCTATATTATTTTCAATGTTCTATAGTGTTAATTACTCCACTCTACTAACATATTAATTCATTTTATTCCAGTCAGGGAAGTGCTCTTTTGGACATAAATTCTGGTGGAAATATGTCTGTAAGTGTGAAAAGAATGGTGCATTCTCTGCAACTTAGAGATTAAAGTTCATTTAAAAGAGCAACCATTAATAAAAGAAGATACTAAAATTAATAAAGCACCATATTCAACATATTTTTTGCCTAATACTATTGTCATATACAGGAATACTTTGAAACCACATACAAATTTCTGGAGCTTTCACCACATGCTTTGATACCTATGCATGGGAGAGTTAATGTCTGGCCAAAGCAGATGTTGTGCGAATATCTAAAGTATCAATGATTTCCTTTGACAGAACAAGTTAGTAGTTGTAGTTGGGATTTTATTTCATGGTCACCAACTCTGAGGATGGTTATAATTATTTTCAGGAATCGTAGGAGTAGAGAAGCTTCTATCTTAAAAGCTATTGAAGGTGGAGCAAAAACATTGTTTGACATTGTTGCCTATGTATATTCTGATGTTGACCGACGTGCCTGGATTCCTGCATCATCAAATGTGAGGCTCCATGTGGATCATTTGGCCGAGCAACATAAATTACCAAAGGTAATAACTAATATGCTTCCATCTTCAAACACCCAAAACATTTCTGAGAAATCCTTAGTTCAAGATATTGGTTAAAATCCCACCTTGCATGGGTGCATAACTGCATAAGGCCTGTGACTCCTGGCTTTTTCAGCTTTCTCTTTCTGGTTCTCGGCATTTGCATTCACTGCATCTCTCCCTATAGTCTCCCTTTACAGAGATTTTTACATGCCTTGGGACTATCACACCTCTTTATTAAGTCACAAATAAATTATTATTGGCTTAAATGCACTATTTGTGCCGATATTTAAAAAAATGCCCTATCTTAAAATAGGTTTTTTGGTCCCCCTATTTAAAAATTGGTTTTTGGTCCATCATCTCCTTTTTGGGTAATATTTTATGATGTGGCCTATTCATTTATGATATACCTAATAAGCGCCGCCATGTCATAAATGAATATGACACATCATCAAAAAATGACCCAAAAATTAGATGAGAGACCAAGGTTCCGAAAAAAGTTAAACAGGGGGATAACAAACCGTTTTTAAAAATAAAATACCATTTTAGAATAGTTTCATTGAAATAGCTCATGAATAATTGAAAGCGTGCACTATAATGATATGTAATATTTTTATTGTATGATATGTTTTTACTTTTTTCTATTGTATTATTCTTTTTTATTATGCGTAAGATATTAAATATCAAATGGAAGTTAATCCAATAGTTAGAGAAAGAAAGGTCATGGAGAATTATAAGTCAAACCACTGATAAGGATTTAGATTTAACTGGTCTTTCATTAAACACAATTCACAATAGGAAGTTTTGATGCCGTTTGATCTACTTAGAGAAATTTGTGGGAAAAAGGCTTTAGTTGTTGTTGGTGTTGTAATTTGTATTCTGCGTGGTGTTTTTTTTTTAATGGCAAATGCTAATATGCGCCCTTACTAAATATACAAATATTCTGTTGAAAGTTGTGTATTTGATTCAATAAAAGTTCAAAAATATATATTTTTCCAACACAAAGTTTGTATTTTTAGATTTCTTAACATGTGCCGGCGCACATGTTAGCAAGACCCTTATTTTATATTTTTATTATTATTAATGCGATGTCCACCATGGATTTGATACTTTGCCATATCCTTTCTAGTTATCGGCACCACTTTTTTACCTTTCATCAATTAATAATAGCTTTGTTTTGTTGTGCCGGATATTGAGTTTTAAAAAAAATATAGCTCTGTTGTGTTTGAAAAAATATCGATAAAACAGTTTTTTAGCTCTGATCCATATCTAATCTTTCATGCACCGGCAGAAAATGACTAATCCAAGTCTATACATTTTCTTATTTAATACAGGTTTATCTAGAAATTTATAATTTCTTCTCTTAGGTTTACCAGACTCAACACTAATGCTAATTGTGGATTAATTACTTCTCTGCATCTACACATTTCTTTGTTCATCTGTGATTATTTTGGATGACATAATTGTCCATAATTCATGGAATTGCAGTTCTACCTCTTAATCTCGACAATATTTTAAAGCAAGCATATTTGAATTAGTGACATACTAACGTTCCGAATTCAATGAAACTTGGACAATTTCTTGAGAATGTGCAGGATTTCTGTCTAGAAACTTTCAATTCCAGTTTGGTTGCCTTTGCTGACAACTTGGGTAAATTATAGATGTGCAGCAGCACTGGGTGGCTCACTGACTACCCTCTTCCATTAAATTTTACCTGATAAAATTTGCAGCTCTATCCTCAAAGTCCGTTGTTTGCGCTGAAATGGCCCTGTATAACAGGAACTGCATGCAATATTTTTTTTGTAAAATATATAGCCTGTTGAGAGGAATTGCTTTTGAGATTGGATGTTATATTGTCGAAACTGACTGAACATGCTGCATCTACCCTAGGAATTTTCAATCCGGAATTTCAAAAACACCTGTGGACTGCATTTTCTGTCGCGATGGTTATGGGGTTATACCAGTTGCCGCATACATCCAAGGAAATCTTCATTTCTTATTGCTGGTGTTCTGGTTGGCATTGCTGTATTGGCGCATTGTACTGCTAAAACCAAATTCAGGAAATAGACATTGCCTATCTTAGTTATAGTTTAAATTGAGCTTCTATGTAAAGATGATATGATGTTACTGGAAGTGTTCTTAGAAACTTCAGATGTGATTGAATTGTTTCTAGCGAGTTTGTTATTAATATACTGGAAAGTTATTTTAATATGATTGTTGGTGCAATTTGAATGAAGAGTACTAATGGTTGGTCTCCTGTGGGTTTGCATGTTTGTGATCACCGAATAAAAGCTGGTGAACATCCCCAACTCTGACAAAGCCTAGGCTAGACACTCTTGATTTTCCGTATAGCAGCGTTGCGTTTAGTTAATTTTGTATGCTCGATCCAATAGCCAACACTATGTTTAGTGCAATGAAATAGGAGAGAAAGAGTTTGAAGGAGAGATTGTGACGAGGTAATGAAAGTAACTTCGTGTTGTATAAGGAGAGAAATAGGGAGAGATAACATCAAAAACATGCAAGATCGACACAGTTTGATCATCCCAAATTTGCAAAGGAAGCGGGGAGAGTGAAGTTGTACTCACTGTCTCCAAAGTGACTTCTCATGAGACATGGATACATGACAGGTGGTAGAGATACAAGTCTTGTGATGATATATGCAAGTGGTGGTCTGCTGGCCTGTGGATGCACTACAAGAAAACTGTCAAATTGAGACGGAACTTGGTGACGGAATTTTTTTCCGTCCCAAATTAATTAAACCGGGACGGAATTTGTGACGCTTTTCTATTGCAAATATTTTAATTTAATTTATTTTCTTTATTTGGGACGGAATCAAAATTCCGTCCCCAATTCAGGACAGATTGAAGTTTTAGTCGCAAAGTTGGGACGGAATTTTTTATTTCCGTCTCAACTAAGGCTATTTAATCCAAACTTTAGTTAAAATCGTAGGCGGGAATATTGGCACCACTATTGTGACGAAATATTTTTTTTGAAGGAACTATTGTGACGAAATGTTATTTAATTTTTTTGTCACAATTGATATATTAATTTAAATAAAAAAATCAATTAACATAAAAGTATCAAAAAGCTCGATTCATTCAACTTTCTCTCTCTCGTTCATCTCTCTCCCGTTGAAACCCTAATATCCCCAACAGCCATCTCACTCTCTCGATCTACTCCACTGACTCCATCGCTATCTCCTTCTAATCTCTGACTCATCGTTCCCTTCTCCGCGATTTCATAGTTTATTCGCTCTCTACGTCTCATGTTGAACATCTTTGTTATGTGCAATCTCAGGTTCGGCATTCCTCTCTTTGTTAGCTTTGTTCCCAAATATAATAGATATTCTGTTTTCTATTTGTTAACTGGTTTTTATTTATTGAAATTATTGTTTTTATTGAAATGGGTTTGTTGAAATTTTGGTTTATGATAAACGAATTTGTTGAAAATTAGAGTATGGTTAATGGGTTAATTGAAAATTCGATTTTTGACAAAGTTAATTGCTTTATTATGATTCACGTAAGTTTCTTGTACCTTTCCCTTTCATGATATTAGTTTTTACTGTGATGGGTTGCTTAGGAAGTAATTTGAGGATATTGACTGCATTTGTATTCTTGGACAGTGGCAGGTTTTTGGTGTTTTAGTGTCAGCTTAGCAGTTTTGAGTTTTCTGTTGTTATAGCTCGTCTGGCTTTTGGAGCTTCTGCTGTTTGGCCTTTTTGTGTTTTGGCTCTGTGTTGTTAGGTTATTTTGGTGTTGTGTTTCAGAATGCAAGTTGTGTATGCTTTAATTTTTGAATGGAAGTTTTTTGCAACTAGAACTCTATGTTTTTTGAAGTATAATTGTTACTATTACTTTGGATTGTTAGGGTTGGATTTTATGAATGTTTGAAATGATAGACGGTTTTGTTGTTGTGGGTATGAATATAGTTCTGATTCATGTGTTGGAATGTTGTGATGTAGGCTTTGGATAAGATCCGGTTTGAGGGCTTGACCGACAAGAGCAAGCTTGATTCTCAGCTAGAGTTGTTCATTCACATTATTCCTGACAAGACCAACAACACTTTGACTATCATTGATAGTGGAATTGGAATGACCAAAGCTGGTAAGTTAACATGTTTTTTCTTAGTCTTAAATTGATTTATGTAGTAGTATTGTGTGTTGTGATAATTTATGTTTTTTTCTAACACTTGTTTAGTATTGTGTGCTGTGTGATAATAGACATAGCATGATTAGACAGTTTGGTGTTGGTTTCTACTCTACTTACCTTGTTGCCGAGAAGGTTATTGTAACCACCAAGCACAATGATGATGAACAGTATGTGTGGGAGTCTCAAGCTGGTGGGTCATTCACTGTGAGAAGTTTAGTGTTGGTTTCCATGTTGTGTGCTTTTTGATTGCTTTGTAAGTGTTGGCTTTTTACCTATACAGCTTGGGGGGTGGGCTGTTTTGAATTAATATATGTTCTATTTCATAAAAAAAAGACTGAAGGTGTGTTGGAAATGTTAAGGTTTGCTTGTTCTTAGACCCTTTGAAATTGGCTTATTGATTGTTACAAATCACCTGAAAAATATCTCTAAATAATGTAATTCTATAATGGGTTAAAGACTCATTTATATAGTGCATTTAATTTTTCCTTTCCAAAAAAAAAAATTAGTGTGAAACTAAGGTTGAATAGAGTAACATCAATAACAATATTACCACTAGAGCTTTGACTAGACAAAATGGTAGTATTGAATGTGAACTGTACAATGATGAATTTGGGTAACTTTGTTTGCATACTCGAGTCACTAGTCAATATTGAGTGTTTGTTTATTAATTTGTTGAAATTATGTGTCATTTTTCTGTCATTAATTTTCGTTTGTTTTCTTTGTTTTGAGTTCAAGGAATACCGTCTGAATCCAATAGAAAGGAGAAAGATTTTAGGCTCCTATTCTAGCTAAACATGACCGTTGATGTAAGCTCTAAACCCAGGTCTTTAACTTATTCATTCTTTACTTTCACCTCTTTTATTATGATAATTTTTTCATATTAGTTTTTGTTTTCTTTGTTCTGATTTCTCTGTGTTTTTGCCTCTGCTGCATTTTTTCAAGTGTCTTGGGTGTTTAGTAGGCGTAGGAGGTTTATATTTGGTGATCTAGTTTGGCATGTGTTGTTAACTTTATTATCTATACATATTTTTAGTTTGTGTACACTCTGGGAGTTTGTGGCCTTTTAATTTCTGTTGACTCTAGTGTGATGTTGTCTTTTGTGTGGTTCTACTAGAATTAACTTGATGATACATGCCTTTTATTTTCTCATACAATGTTTTATGTGATATCTTTATTGGCTCAACAAGCAATTCAAGTGTATTACACACCATATCTTGAAAAAAGACGTGATAATAAAAATTGGTTGGTGGTTATCAAGACAAAAGCAAGAAGCATGGTCTATGCAAGAGACTATGAAATAAGTCAGACAAAATGCTAACCAAGAAGTTGAGAACGTGCAAGTGTTACCGGATACTCCTAAAGTTGAACAAATTGACAACTTAGTAGATAATGATAGTAATTTTGAAGTAGACGAGGACCCAACTAATGACACAAATTTGGAGATGAAGGTTCAACTGATGATGAAATGAAAATGAAGAATTTGATGAAGAATTTTATTCTAGTTACTAGAACTTAACCTTTTGGGTGTAGTGATAAATTTTGATATCTGATGTTATTTTGGATGGTTATGACTTATGAGATAATGATGAAAAAATTTATGATTACTAATGATTTGTAGTTTGGTATGAATTTTTGAGCTTGATGATTGACACAATTTAATGTGCATGATATAAAGATATTAAAATTGTGGTAGAGTATTACAAATAGCATATGTTGCACATAATTTATTTGTTATAGAATATTTTATATAAACTTGTCCCAACAAATATTTTAAAAAAATAAATCAGAATTTATTTGGGACGGAATCCAAATATTATGTCCCAATAATGGGACGGAATTTAAAATTCCGTCACAAGCTTGGGACGGAAATAAATGCTTGTGAAAAAACAAAATATTACATTCCGTCTTGGATTCCGTCCCAAATATGTGACGGACGAAAACATTCCGTCCCCAACAAATTGCGACAGCACTATTTGCGACAAAAATAAAACATCGCAAATTCCGTCCCAAATTTCAGTTGTGACGGAAATTTACACTGTTGTGCGACGGAGAATTCCGTCCCAAATCAACGTTTTTCTTGTAGTGATGGTGGTTGACAGGGAAGCGGCATTGCAGATGGTGGTCAATAGTGGTGCTGTGTGATGGTCGCAACCACGTTGTTGCTTCTAGCGGCACCACATATACTTGGTTCTCTGTGTTTTCTTTTTCTAGATTTTTTTGTTGTGGCTTTCATCTGGTGTAAGATTTGGAATTTATCTTTTGTTCCTTTTATACCTGTTGATCAATTATAAATTTTTATATTCTTAAAAAGAAAATAATGTGAAAAAAACGAGTTTTGAAAAGGATGATTATTGATCAAAACCAAAGTAAAAAATGGATTGGGCAAAGATTACAAAAGGATTGTCTTCTATCCACACCTTATTAGTTTCTATTAGGGCAGACTGGACTAAAATTCTTTTGAAAATTGCTCTAAATTCTCCCTTATGTTTCTGGCAATCGAACCCCAGGAGCTCCAGGGAACTGGTTTGAATGGATGGTTTTGACAATAACTTTACAATCTGTCTCGAAGAAGATGATGTCAATGTTGCATCCTTCGGTCCTTTCTCCTACCAAATTGTGGCCGCCATAACTTCACCTTTACTATTGCCACTGGAGTTTCTAAATTTTCATTCATTTTTTGGATGAAATGATACGCTGAACAATTCTTAGAATCTAATGATGATTTTTGTTTTGAATTGTTAGGTGAGGGTTCTAACAAGTACCTCATCGGTGAACCACATAAACAACAATTAAGATCCGTTAGATTGATGGATCATGTCATACATCATACACACTATATTGCAACCCTTCTCTCTTTCTTTCTTCCTCTTGCGTCTTCCTCTTTCTTTCAAAATCATCTTTTCTTTACCCAAATATTAAACCAGTTTAACTAAATCTTCAATAATCTCAAAAATTTATTCAACCAAAAAGGGTCGAATAAAAACTCTAATCCTTGATTGTGAAGGATTTCAAGCCTAATTTAATGGAGATTAATGTACCAGGAATGTTGATAACATTGCTGGAAAGTTCATTCCCATACACCATCAAGTAAGAGCAAAGGAGTTATATTTTAGACAACAGAGAGTTGAGTTCGTATAGATTTACTTGTTTTGATTGGCACAAAATAGGGTTAGAAACTCATACTTTTATGGATGAAAATCACATATCCAATCTTACTTGCACTTGCAACTTAACACATCGAATTTATATACTTTAATAATTAAATTTTGATTGGGATATTACATTAATTTAGACCATATATAATAGTAGTAATAATTTTGACATGGGTTGTCAGGTAATATCCACTCTCTACTTCAGAGTAATTGGAATGGTGGTGCGACGGAGAATGGAAGAAAAAGAGAATATGTATTATCTGGTGTAATTGGTGTATAATAAGACACATTATGGTCCACCGTTGAGGGACTTGTTAGAGCCCTCGCCCTAAAATCTACCTATTTTTTAATGTATTTTTTTTAAAATACTCGCAAATATTGAAGAATCTTAAAAATGGGAAACATGCAAGATACTCTCGCAAATATTGAAGAATTGAGATATTGACCTCAACCAAAATATTCATATCACTTTTTTTAAAGAAAGTCTACGATATCAATACTTTTTTTTTATTCATGTGCCAAAATTTAAAATTATTTACTATACATATGTATGAGAATTGTTTTAGTGATTGGTTACAGAGAGTGATTTGCTTCTAATTTACACATCATCGGCGGCAACGGTATTTTTTTTGTCCTACATTGATTTCCTATCGGTGATGCCTAAATCATTTATGTTGAAAACATCTAAAGAACTGATATCATTTACTTCTTTATTACTAGTTAGTTGAATCAGGTGAACTTATGAATTTAAAATCTTAAGTTTTATGTTGTCAATTTAGTTCAATCGGTAGCGACATTGCATAATTTATGTAAGGGTTGAGGTTTGAACATCAGACATCTCACTTATTCACATTTAAATGTGTGAACTCCCGTCACTATGCTACTGGACCAACAAAATCTTAAATTTTTTCTTGTTATCTAAAATATTTCCAACAGAAAGATAGAGATTAATCATTCAAGGTATGAAGATTTATTCAAAGAGCTAACATATTTTAATAAGTGCTCTTTCATATGCATCGATTAAAGATTGAATTCAAAACCACATAAATTACACACTTATATAATATAATCAGGTTATGTTTAGGAATTGTGGAGTTTTAGACCATCCACATTGCAGTAACTCATTTAGATGTTTAAATGAATTTTGTTTGTATACGAACATTCATAACTAATGTTTAATAAACACCAATATCTCCGATCCAACATCTCAAAAAAATTATTAAATGCGTTCTGACAATAACTTTATCATTTAATTGTAACAATAATTTATTTATTCATTCATAATTGTATAATTTGTAAATATTGAATTAATTCAATTATAAATTATAAAAAAGTGTTTTTTTTAAATTTTATTAATAATTCGAAAAACTAGGCTACTAAACCAACAAAATCTTAAATTTTTTCTTGTTATCTAAGATATTTCCAACAGAAAGATAGAGATTAATCATTCAAGGTATGAAGATTTATTCAAAGAGCTAACATATTTTAATAAGTGCTCTTTCATATGCATCGATTAAAGATCGAATTCAAAACCACATAAATTACACACTTATATAATATAATCAGGTTATGTTTAGGAATTGTGGAGTTTTAGACCATCCACATTGCAGTAACTCATTTAGATGTTTAAATGGATTTTATTTGTATACGAACATTCATAACTAATGTTTAATAAACACCAATATCTCCGATCCAAC
>Ga0228711_1010582_pt1 | contig 12073 bp, 5 predicted proteins | sample MedpolnodulmetaG_2_FD_177996 | JGI IMG/M metagenome (GOLD analysis project Ga0228711, IMG submission 177996) | Root nodule microbial communities from Medicago polymorpha collected in Santa Monica, California, United States - brown nodules | ecosystem: Host-associated > Plants > Roots > Nodule...
AAGGATTTTGGGTCCAAACCTTCTTAAAAGCCCCTACGTGCAATTACCATTACGCCCTTCGGTCTAAAACGCGTATGAGACAAACTAACGGATAAAACATCATGAACTAAAACGCGGAGTATTACATTAGATTGATCTAATGGCTGAGAATCTAAAAGAGTATAATAATAAAATACTGACTTGAGAGAGAGAGAGATATCTTTACCTTCACCGCTCTGACCACAATTGCATACCTCCTCCACTGTTATCAAATTTGAGTAAAACACAGTGCCCCACCTTGTTTTTGTGATAGTGTGCTAATTTCAAGCAAAGCAATTTTCTAAAATCAATTTTAACTCCAAAACACAAGTGCCTCCATTGGAGTTGCAAATCACATGTTGGGACCTCCTTCATTTAGAAAAGGATGCAATATGTTCCTTCATTTGTTGTTATTGTGTCATAACTTGTAAACAATGGCAGGCTGGCGCTGCAAAGTCTATCAGCACCGTCGCTGATGGTTGCTTTTTTCACGGTGTTTGCCTAATTTTTTTGATTTGAAGCTTGTTTTTTATTTATTGCCCTTTTAATCTATCCACCGCTGGATGTACCCAACGCGTAAGAGAAGTGCAGGAGAGACTGCTGGAGAGAAATAAGCTGGAGAGAAATAAGCTGGAGAGGATCCAGATCCAACTTCTCCCTTGCCTTAATCACCCATAACAAACACAACATAAAAAAAAAAAATCATATTTCATTCTTCTACAAATAATTTAAGATAATTTTTCACTTTGAAGCTTAAAAAATGATGTTTTGAACTACATAATAATTATAACTGAGCTATATTTTTGTGGAACGGCTAACAATTACACTTGTACAAGGAATTAAAGAAACAAATTTTACCTAGAAAGTTACGTAAGTATTATTTTGACAAATATTTGATTGTATTTGAACATGATCCCTCGACTTGATTGGGTGTTATTAGAACTATTGCAAGGTACCATTGAAGAGAACCCACGAGCCATTTCAATAAGAAGGTTAATAGTATACTTTAGTATCCCAACCCAACGTATGTTCAAGCAAATAAATTTAATTCATTTTATACTTAAGTGATGAAAACTTGCTTGAGCAACATTATTTGATGTTTCTTCCTTTGTAATTCTCATTGTTCAAAATGGATAGTAAAATTGAGGAAGTATAACGTGCTGTTGTCATTTCTTGTTACACATGAGATTGTTCAGACTCCCAAAGAGTGTGGAAGGTTGACGTTTCCTATTTCGTTGAATCAGCTGGGTCCTCGTAATTCTCCGATACAATCCTTCATCAGGAGGGATAGAGAAACTTCATCGTATCTATTGTACTACGGACTGGTGCCATCGGAAAATGAGACTAATAAGCTGTTATTAGCTGCCAAAAAGATAAGGAGGGCAACCGGCACAGACTTCATCATATCTTTGGTTGCAGATGATTTTTCTCGTTCTAGCAATGCCTATGTTGGAAAACTCAGGTCTAACATTTCGGGAACCAAGTTCACTATATACGACATTGACAGCCAACCACCACGCGGAGCTGGAATTCAACCAAATAGCCGGTCCAGTAGGAGATTTCATTCTCGGCAGGTGACTCCAACCAGCATATAACTATATTGTTAGCACCGTTGCTATGAGCTGAATTGCTCACATATATCATTAGCCACGTAGAGGAAGGAAATTAGTAAACCCATCAATGAGATCATCATGGCCTTCAAAAAGTACAGCAACCTGAAGAAGTAAAATCATAATTAAAATGAGTATCACACAAGAGGAAAGAAAAATAAAAAAGGCATATATGTAATTGTAGTTTAGAGCTGCAATTGTGATAGCAATAGTATTTTTAAGGTACCTCAATTGTAATTGTGACCATATGACATAAACAATAGAACACGTACCTCACTAATGACATCATCAAGACTCTTTTCTCTTTCTCTGTACATATTCAATATTAACGAAATAAACCATGTCAAAGGGATGAAGCAATATTCAAATTAAAAGAAATAATCCATAATATTTATATATCGAAATAAAAGTATCAAATCAAAATTCAATATAGCGAAATATATGAAGGTGAATATATACAAATCACACAAATATTACCTTTTAAAAAGATATCATCTTGATGCTACAGATCTATCTATATTTAATCAAAGAAATCACACCCGTTGAAAATTATGTTGAAACCTATCAAAAAGAACAATAGATCTAAGCACATCATCATAGAAAGAGTAGAAATATAAGATATCATTGACGATTTTCATTGAATCACACCTCTGATGATATTCCATGAATAAATTCGTGTTTTGACACTTATAAATCTGTTAGGGAGACAACAACAAAAAATTGATTAGGAGAAAATAATTAAATAAACAATTAGATGACATCGATGACATGAAAAGATGAACGATTGAAGATTAACCTCATATGTATTGCTGGTCTGATTAGAATGATGTAGCATGGAATCATTGTGTACTAATTGCATACCAGCAAAAGCAAAGAGAGTGACGCTTAAGCAGCGGCGTTGTTCCTCTCCACTTCTGTCAAAATGGTGAGCTCAACCATATTTATAAGAGGCTAACTAGGTTAAATTTCGATTAAGATTTTTATATTATATAAATATTTAATAAAAATTTAAGAACAAATTTAGTGATGAAAAATACATATTGATAATTAGTTTCATTAGAAAAAAATATTATAAATAAAATATTGCACAATTTTTTTTCTCTAATCATATATGTTATGGACCGATGAAATCGTTTAGGCCCAATTACTTAAGCCCAATACAAACGAAACCCAAATTTCACATTTGACAAATTACTCGCAACGCACCCCCTCCCCGCAAGGGGGGTGCTCAGAGCAAAGGAGACCTGTTCAAACAAACAGTGACGGTCACCATCAAGGCTCCTGCAAATCTCTCGTCAGCGGTTACATTTCCTACGAATTTGTAACCACCGAGTACACATGTGTCATATAATGGCTCTGCAAACACCCACCTCTATGTAAAGGTAGTAAGCCCCAAGGTTAGAATCTATTCTTTCTCTAAACCCTCATTCTAATCTCATACTGACTTGAGCGTCGGAGTGTATGGAGATACACACCCCCCACCGTTTTAGTTATCAACTGACGAATTCCACCACCACTCAAATACAGTACAAAACTGTACGGTAGTCATCTTTTGATCAGGTACGATCAATATATGTGGCATGCATACGTACGTACATACATACATACCAAATGGAAATAATATACTTGTGTGAGAGAGACTTTTCTAACCACTAGATTAAAACTAATGGTTAAGATTACATGGTCTAGTTAAAAAGCTTAGGTTCATGCAATACAACTCTATTTTGGATGAATGATTTTTACAAAAACTAATCCAACCATATATGTGTGTAGATATATATAAGGAAATACTACAATACACCCCCGCCTATTTTTATGAAGGTGTGTTTTAGCATTGTACACCATTTTTGTTTTCGACAAAAATACCCAATTTTTCCTTTTTAAAAACAAGTCATGTTAAGTGTAATTAAGTAATTAAAAAAACTCAATGCTGATTTTTTATCCCAACCTTTCCCGTTGTACTTTACGCCATCACCACGAGAATGATGAGATCCAAGGTTCAGGTGCAGGAATTGCAAGGCAGCTTAGCATGATGAAAGCTGGTAGAACTCTTCGGCACATCGTCAACATGTCATTCATGGATTGGAGTTCTATAGCAGTCGGTTCTGATGCTGCTTCGAATCTTGTAGCCATAGACACGAACCACTTGAATGCATTGGCCAAATTCGATACAAAGGAAGGAATTTGCAGGGGCTTGTAGCTTTAATGGTTCAATAATTTTATACCAATACCCTTTTTAATCCTTGGTTTTGTTTCTTCCTATTTTGTTTTATATAAGTATAAGGAGTTGTTTTTTAGTTCCAAAAACTTAAGATTTTTTCCGTTTGAATCAAAGAACGAGAACATGAAGAGAGTAGGAGGAACAAATTAGTTGCAGCAAGCAAGGTATGGAAACTTGGGAAGGGGAAGCGAACCGACAAGGGCGAAGAGAGAAGGAATAAAAATTAAGAAATTGAAAAATGGATAGGAACTTGTAATTAAATTACAATTAAGCCCATTCATTTAATTGCTTTTGAAGAGGAGAGATTGGATAATTTTGTCCAAAATAAAAGTGCACAATGCTAAAACACACCTTCGTAAAAATAGGCGGGAAATCCAAAGTTGTTTGTATATCACTATTTAGAGTAAAAGAAACAATTGACTGTGTAACAGAAAGAGTTTGCATAGGTTAGTGGAAATCAAAGTTGTTTGTATATTACTATTTAGAGTAAAAGGTAGAATGCCAATAAAATATTTGCAACTCTTAATCCGGTAATTAATCACCGGAAGCTAATCCTAAACTTCAGGGAAGATCTACATAACACATCAGCTGGTACTAACATCAACTCCCCTTTGCTTCAAATATTCCTTGGCCTCAACAATATCCTGGAAAGAAACAACAAAATGAGCAACATTTTTCGGCATTTGATTATTTAACTACTTAAGGAGCATTTAGGAGGACAGATTGACATTTTCATGATAATTGAAGCACCATTTGAACCAAGTAAAGATTTGAGGATTGATATTGAATACGTTACAGTCTACAAATCAGTACAAAAGCCTTATTCAATCTTACTGAGAAGGATGGTCCATTACAGGATGTGCCAGACAGTTTTGCATGACAAGGCAAAGAGGATGTGAATTCAAAATTTTTGTATCCAAAACTCCTTACACATTGCATTTGCAAGAGTACTCATAAATCTAGTCTTGGAGTCTGCAACAATATTTTCTGATCAAAATGTTCAATGAAGGAAGGGAGGAAGGATGTTGATAGTAATAATGAGGCCTTAATGAACCCAGTCCAGTGGTAGACCTCAATGTGTTGCCTGCTACTAAGGATTACTCTGTTTATTTTCTCCACCATAACATTTATGTCCCTATTTTTTTATATTATTAGTTTTTGGTTCTTTGGGATGACAATTGAATTTGAACACAGTGGGCAGAAATAGAACTACTATTAATTTTCTCCCCCACAACATTTTTGTCACCCTTTTATCTTTAATGGTGAGAAAAAACAAGAAGAAAACTTGAAACTTAAAGAGGAACCTTATTAAAACAGCCATTAAGTGATGAAAGAAAGAAAGAAAGAAAGAAGAAAGAGAAGAGCAAGACTGAGGAGAAGAAATAAGAGGAGAAAGAAGTAAAAAGAAAGAGTAAAAGGAGTAGGAAGAATATAAAGGGCAAAACACTGAAGTTTTGCCATAAATATAAAGGGCAATTTCCCCTTAGTAAGGCCAATGCATGTTATTGTCGAGGAACCTGTTCAAGAATAATAGAAAGATAATGAGGGGCATCTGCGAGAGTAAAAAGTTGATGAAGATAACTCAAAAGGTAAAGATGAGTAGGAGATGCAGGAAGATGTAGTTGTGAAGCAAACACCCTCCGAGCCAGTAATCATCCTTAATTAAAATCTTGGGCAGTCTGATAAGCATCATTTGTTTGCCCTAACCCGCCAAATGAAGCCATTAATAGCCCTAATTTTATTTAAAGCACATGCCAATTAACTTAGCATAGAGCTGTGTGCGCCAAATGAGTCCCAAGTTAAACCTACTCTCATTTAAACCACGTGCTAATTAAGGGTGTTTAAAACCGAACCAATTCAATAGAAAAACTGCAAACTGAACCAATCCAAACCGAAACCGCAAAAAACTGCATTTGGTTTTGATGTATTCGGATCAATTTTTTACTCAACCGCATGGTTTGGTTCAATTTGCGGTTTTGATTTTACCAACCGAACCAAACCAAATCAAACCGCAATATAAGAAAAACACTAATTAAATATATATCACTTAGATCAATACTCATAGAAACTCAATGCAAACTTTAATAAAATGACATATTTTTTTTCTTGTTAAGTTTTTTCTCTGTTTTTCTTTCAAAAATGTGTTTATGAGCTTGACACCTATCGTTAATGAAAAACGGCTCGTCTCACCGTGACCTTCTCTTGAATTCTCAAAACTTCTTTTGCTCCATCCCCGCAGGGGCAGATCTTTAACTCTTAGAAAATGATAAAAAATTTTGTCTTTTGTATTTCTTACAAAGTTGGATTACTTTTTGTCCACATTTTAATTTAATCCATGTAGTTGAGAACAATGTTTGATGAAAATATAATTTTAATGTTGGAATCAAAAAAAATTATTGTCTAAAAAAAACCGCACCAACCGATCAAATCCAAACCACATTAGTTTGGTTTGGTTTGGTTCGGGTTTTATTTTAAAACTTAACCGAACCAAACCAAACCGCATACTTTTTTACCTTGCAATTCGGATGACTTTAAGCCTCAAAACCGAACCAAACCGCACCGTAAACACCCTAATGCTAATTAAGTTTACATGGAGCAGTGCAACTAATAATTGCATGAAAAAAGCACATGCTAATAATAAATGCCTACAACCAATTTTTCAGCTTGCAAGGGAAGTTTAAGGCTACACACGGCTCTAGAAATGATAATGTCTACTTCATGCCTTTAATTCTCTCAATTTTCCACATATTATCTTGGCTTCACTGAACTCATCCCCTTTTCACTTCTTCTTCTGTTTATTTCTCTGCCCCTATTTCTCACCCTTTATTATTTTTGAAGTTTATATGTTTAAGTTTTTTGTTCCTTTGCAACCGATTAATGTTTGTGGAATCTTTGTTTTTGTTTTTTCAATTTTTTTGCAGTGGTGCTAAGAGTCTGGTGTCAGTATTGTGGTGATTTGAGTTGTTGTGCACCCATGGTATTATATCCCATGATAGTTTTTGATAAGTTGCAATAGTATGGTTTCAACTGTTTTATTAATATCATGTAAAATTTGAATCTTCTAATGACACCTGTTTGAAATGTCTTACCTGTAGAATTTCATCATGGAAAACAAATATGTTATTGATATTCTTCTGTGTTGATTCATTTGCATACTTTGAATTGTATTCTTTTTACATATGTTATTGATACGTTTATGTGTGTAATTTGTTTTCATTTGACCAAAAATAAAATGAATCAACAAGAAGTCACAACATTGAATTATGGAAAAACCACTAAATAGTTTAATGTTGCAGCCTTATTATTTATGCACCAATTAACGGGTATTCCTCTAAATTAAACTCACAGTTCATCTTCTTTTCCTAGGATTAAGATTTTGTGTTTAATGGAATATCATGTCACTTCTATAATAGGCCATTGTCATGTAAGTTATTTCTGTTCACTTATTTTATGTCACTTCTATAGTAGTCCACTGTCATGCAAAAGGAAAAAAATAATCTGCTACTAAACACAACAAATAACAGTTAATTTTAATTTTTCCAAATTAAGTGTGTTGCAAATTACTTCATACTTATCTACTTTATGTACATTAAACTACTTTTGATTTGCTATCAAGATAACTTCAATAATTTTCGCAACTATCTATACACATTGTGTAGCTCAATTCTACCTTCAACTCTAATGGACCCGTGCTCGCACGGGTCAAACGTCTAGTTTTTTAAAATACTAATAAGTTGTGTCGGAGACACCATCATTGTTGTAAGTGTTGAAGAGGATAACTTAGAAGGAAAAGTTGGGGAGGAGATACAGGAAGATGTAGATGTAGCAAACACCCTTAGAGCTGGTAAATTGTTGAAAATACCGAGAAGCTGTAGAACATACAGCAAAACACACTTGTGATTTATACGCATTAGTCACATCTTATTGATGTGTTCGTGTTTAAGACATTATCTCTAGTTAATTTTTATCAGACATTATTTACTTTAACTGCTCCATTAAAGAGTAACTAGTTCTCAAATTGTTAAGTGTTTGTGTCTTAGTTGTCATTTTTTTAATAGTATATTTTTTGGTCAAGTAGCTCAGTGGTTGAAGCGTGTTTGTGTCTTACTTGGCATTTCTATAATAGTAATTTTTTGTCAAATAGTCTAGTGGTTAGAGCTCACACATTTTAAATATAGGGAAGTGGGAAGTCCAGTTTCGAACCACGACCCTTGCATATAATATACAATGTTCTATCAACCGAGTTAACTTCACGAGGACATAAAAATATATTTTCTACTACTAATTAAGTCTCACTTATGAAGTCTGGGTACGTAGTATGAGTGCGAGTACGATATGATACGGGTACGTGGATACACAAAATTATAAAAATTTAGAATATGATACGGATAAAATACGTTAACAAAATTTTTATACTAAAACTTATATGTTTGTAAAATACTCCATCCGTCTCAAAATAATTGTTTCTTTGATATTTTTCTCTGTCTCAAAATAACTGTCACTTTATAATATCAATCCATCATTTATTATTTTTTCACTATTATACTCTTATTTATTGAATTTCATCCAAATTAACTACTCTACTAAGTACAATTAATAAGGGTATTGTAGTAAATGACACTAATTTTATCATTAGAATCAACACAATTAATCATTTTCTTAAAAATTGTACACCAACTTTAAACAACTATTATTTTATAACGGAGTAGGTACTTGAAGAAAAAAAAATCGTTGATTACTCTTCATTAATATATAATCATAACAGTCATAGTTTGCAAAAAAAAATAATACATGTGATAAAATAAAAAATGTGAGGTTTTCGTATAAATCATATTCTATTTTCATTCATATATTAAAATATCAACAAATACATTAATAAAAGAATTCAAAACAAAGTTTTTGTTTTAACCTTGATTGATTGAATCTTCTCTCTCTAGTTACCACCGTCCAAAAAAAAATAAAAAATTTTAAAGATTCATATCCCAGAGGGTGGATTCTAAGGTGAGGGAGCAATTAAGTCCCTCACCGGTGTACCATCTATAATATACCATTAGATTTTTAAAAATGATCTAAGGGTTCAAATTTTATTAAAACAAAGAGAGTAACACATATGCACTAGTACAAAAAACCCATTTTAAGTCGGCTAAAAAGGGCTTTTTAAGTCGGGCACGTGGCCGACCTAACAACTCCCGTAGTAAGAAGTTTCTTCCTTTTAAGTTGGATATAGCAACCAACTTAAGGCGTCATTGTTTAAGTCGGTTAAAAATGTTTTTTAAGTCGGGCGCGCGTCCGACCTAACAACTCCCGTAGTAAGAAGTTTCAGCTTTTAAAGTCGGATTTAGTAGCCGACTTAAGGCCTCACTGTTTAAGTCGGTTAATATTAACCCGACCTAAGATATTAACTTCGTAAGTCGCACAGGTTTAACCGTCTTAAAAAGTTAATACCTTTTTATATATATATATATATATAGCACACATGCAGAATATGCTTCCATTTTTTTTTCTCCTGCAAACCTTTTTTTTTTTTGGTCCACTGCATGCATGCAGAATGTCCAATGCTCTATCCTGTAGTAATAGAAAGATACATTAAAGTGTTGGATAAAAATACATGTACTAGTCAATACGAAAATCCACATCTACTAATTAAAATAAACCATAGAACTACGATGTCATACGAAAGTAAATATTGCCACTGTGCACTGCCAGATTAAAGTACATGTTAGAACCAAAACGCAAATAGTACAAAAACTCAAAACAGGGCTAACACTAAGCTAAAACCCCAACTTCTAAAAAAAAAAACCAGTCTCACTAAACCTTAATTACTCCCCCCACCTGCTCCAAAAATCAGTCTTGCACTAAGATGAATCCGCATTTGCTTCAATAAGTTCCATAATCAAATTTGCACAGCGTTCTTGAACATTTTTAACTTCATCCTTTTGAAAGGAAGTTGAATCCGCAAATATCTAAATAAATAAATGATGACATAATATTAGTTTATCATAATAGCATGTAAAAATAACTAATGATGACATAACATTTTTGTTTTACGGCTCACATAATTATACTTTGTTAGTGATTGAAAGGTCAAAGTTCAATATGTCCATATATTTGTTTTTAGAAGGTCAAAGTTCAATAATTATACTTCAAAGACTAAATGCCTAATTGAAGACATTGTTTCAAAAAGCTTTGCTTTTAGAAAATGACGCCCCACATGCATATATTGTTGCTTATAGTTTGTATTAAAAATAAATAATATATTTAGCCTCTAATAACTATTTTTTTGAGGTTACTAACTAAATCATTAGTTTTAGATAGATTAAAAGTACTAACTATGCTTGTATTAAAATCAATAATTAAATAAAGGGAAGAAGGATATATATAAAGCTAGAGTAGTTAGAAAAGAAGAAGAACCCTTCTGGACAGTTAAAAACACTAGCAAAAACAAAACTGCAAACTATGCAACACCACCAAAATTAACAGCAGGCCAACCACAAGGAGTAGTAGGCACTGATGGTGAAGCAATAAAAAGTAGATATTATTAATTAGGATCTAGAAAGATTAAACCTTTTTGATTGAGTTTCTTAAATTAATTTTGACAAGATCATGTAGGTATACTTATGTGTTAGTCAAAAATTTGTTATAAAATGCTGACTGATGGTGAAGCAACACAGTGAACGATTTGTTATAAAATGCTTGGGTAGGTATACTTATGTGTTTCAATTAAAAGTATAGAAATTTAAAGGTTGAATCAGTTCCAATTAGAGTTTATGAATTTTCAAAGAAACAAAAGGCTCTTGAGTTGGAAGTGAATACAAATCTATCATTTTAGAAGGTGTGAACCTTCGTTATGTAAGTCACTTAGTATGTGACTTTCTATATTTATTTACATCTCATATGATGTTTAATTCTAACATGACTAATCAAAGGTAAACACTTCAATAGTAGTGTCCGTTTGTCATTGAGAAAACACAAATGCCAGATGTTGTTCAATTTTAAAAACATCAACAATTAAATTTCCATAGGTAACAATCGGAATAAGCATCAACGAAAAGGGGAAATCAAATCGTTACCTGAGAATGAAAAATTGAAATAGCTGTGTCACCGACGTGCGTGAAAACCGTTACAAATTGAAATAGCTTTGTCCCTGACAGTTACAAAGAGTGAACAAATCTGGAAAGTTAAATCATTATATAAATTAGTAATATTAACCTAATCAATTTCTAATCATAGACACAAAAACAAGATCGAATTACTACAAAATAGAAATTATTCAAGTTAGGATATTAATACTCACACAAAAACATTCACGTGAGACTCATAAACCATTATACAAGCTATTTCGCAATATTCAATTCTAACCATACATCAAAATCAAATGATTTACATGAGAAATATCAATCAAATATATATCATTACATGTTTGATTTATCCCTGATTTATCAGCACAGGGATAAGTGTGACATGTATTAAATTGTCCACACGTTATAATATGAGTGGAGAACAACAATGTTTTGGAAAATTGTGATGCTACACCTGTCTAAATTCTCTTGTAGTAAGGTAGGTATATACAAGTAATTAATATGATGGCCAAGTTTATTCTGTGTGACTACTTATACCATAGATACGAACCACTGCAATTAAAAGATTGCTGGACCATCATTTTCCCTTTCTCTAATATATATATATCACTGAAATGTTAATGAGGCTTCTCAAAAATAGTCTGATCAATCAAAAGTTGGAATGTGGTGTGCAGGTTCTAAAGGAGAAAGAAGTTCCAAGCTTACATGTGTAGTAAGTTAAACAGAATCAACTAATTATAGAAGAAAAGTGAAAGTTAATGTGTCAAGAGAAAAACTAGTTACTATAATTTCTAATAATTATGCTATTTCTCGAATGGCGTCATATTCTGTTACTTCTAAATAGGAAGGGATCCAAGCCTAGATACTTGAGCATTCTAATTTAATTAGTGAGTTAATTTCATGGAAAATTCTAGGCCGGGTCACTTTGATATCAGGGAATGATATAAAACAAAAGAACTAGGTAGCATTAGTTGTGTATTATGTGTTGACAAATCAATACTTTGTTAACTACTCGTTCAATTCATGGTATAGTTTGAGAAGTATTTTATTCTTTGTGGATTACCAAATTACTAATTAGTGAATTCCAAATGAATACCAATTATAATAATACCCATGAGGACTCCTTTGTACTCATTTGGAAACTT
>Ga0228711_1010585_pt1 | contig 12069 bp, 7 predicted proteins | sample MedpolnodulmetaG_2_FD_177996 | JGI IMG/M metagenome (GOLD analysis project Ga0228711, IMG submission 177996) | Root nodule microbial communities from Medicago polymorpha collected in Santa Monica, California, United States - brown nodules | ecosystem: Host-associated > Plants > Roots > Nodule...
ATTTTAAAATACCTCTCTGCCGAATTTTTCACTGAAATGCGGAAGTCGATCAGATTAGACGGCGAACGAACGTAGGGCCCGACGACATGTGTCAGTGACAGCTTGGGTCAAAAATTGGGGTATGACACAAGTCATCTTATTCTCCACAAGAGCTAGAAATGGTTCAGCAATAATACAAAGCGAGGATTAATCCCGAATTCTTTGGGTTCTATCACTTCAAAACCATGATGCACACAAAAGAGTGGGCATGTGGGACTTTCAATTTCCTTCAAAGGGTCACTTCAATTTCCAATTTTGAGAAACTGTTTTTGGGTTGTCCAAGGTAAAATTAGTATTTGTCTTGTTCTATTTTGGAAATAAATTCTTCACTTTCACTTTCAACACTCACATCAATAACATCATCCATAACAGATCCTTCCTTGTTCTTTTGCTTTTGCGCCTTTACAATGTAAGTTCAGGTTTTATTTCTTCGACCACAAATCAATACCTCTTGCGACAATTTTGTAGGGTTTTTCACGGCTTTTATCGTTTGAGAATAATCTTTTTATTTACTAATTATGATATAAAGGACAACAACAAAAACCAGAAACTAGGTGAATCCACAAGCAAAGCAAGAACAAAGAGTATAGAGTTGTTTACCTGAGTTTTCGGCAAACTACGAGTTAGTTCTGATTATTACAAACGAGACCGAACTAGAAATCTCAGGACATGTTGTGCAAAGGTTTTGATCGAAAAAATGTTTGAAAAAAGGGTCACGAGATGCACTCAGGTTACTTAGAGAGTAGGACAGGTTTTGAAGCAAAAGGGCACTGTCTCTCGACAGGTTTGAGATTGCAAGTAAAAGCAAGATAAAGTTAAAGAATAAGGTAAAAGTTTAAACGCATAAACTTAAAAGGAGTGTAAAATGCATTGCATTAAAAATAAAGGTGGTCTACAAATCAGTTTACATACATTTTATATAACTCGTTTCCCTAGACGCCGGTAGTTTGAGTGTTATAGAATTTTATAAATGATTTGCGACCTATTTTTCGGCTTGGAAACACTTATTTATACTAGAATAACTAAACTGGCGAACCGCTAATCCCATGATCAGCACTTCTTCCATCTTGGACAACTGATTGCCCCACGTTTCCACTAAGGGAACCGCTCTTGAGCTTGAAATCGTGTTTTCTCGCCTTGATTGCTTTATTCGACGCGATTGCACTCTTAGCCTTGTTGTGTCGAATTTCTAATTGTGCGCGCTAGGCTTGCCATCTTGTCGAAATCTTCAAGTTGTAATGAGAAAGCCTTCGATTCCTGCAAAGTTAAAGGTCAAACAAATATTGACCATATTAAATGAGCCTATCGAAATTACAGGCTAACAAGAGTAGAGAAACAAACTAACAAAAATTTTGTTTCTCAATTCGACCCAACATTGACCTACATCAAGGGGGAGATATCTCTGACCCACTATCAATCAATTTCTTACAAAGCGATACAATAGATGTTGCAAGAAATAACATGTTCTCGAATAACTACTTAATTTATGCTCATTTCTCAATATCTTCCTATGAACAATTGACTCAGATTTTCACTCTCTAAATGTGTTTACAATTCAATTAATGCATGTGTAGTTTCATTAGAAATTATTTTAGAGTTCAAATGGATATTAGGGGATTTTATGGTTACCTATGGTTAAACAAGTTCTTGAATGATTTTCTAATATTGAAAAATATAATTGATGCTCATAGATTACTCTGGTTGCCTTGCTTGATTCTCTAGGAGTGGATGGAGAACAAATTTAGTCAATTTTCTCATAGATGTGAGTTGATGACGATCATTATCACATATTTTAATTATGGTTATTATTATTATTTTGATTTCTATGTTAAAGAATTTCTCAAAATGGAAAAACACAACCTTTAAATATTTTTCTCGTCATTGTTATTTTTTTAAGGTGATCGATATTAGTACTATAATTGGATTTACTTATGATTTATTAAGTAGTGGATTTAAAATTGAATTTTGATTGCATTTATCTAGGAACTAGTTTTGATATGTTGTAAAGCATGGTTTTGAGATATGCGCTTTTGGAAGAATTTGATATTAATATGTTGTGAAATATGGTTTTAAATGTGTTTTAAGAATGATGTTTTGAATTGTGTAAAAAAAAATGATGTTTTGAAAGTCATGATTATAATGATGACAACCTAGGTGTACCTAGTTATGTGAATTTGGTTAAGGAGAGTTTCTCCGTTAGATGAAGCCACCACTATAGAAAGGGTCATCGGTAGGATGAGAGGGCTATCAATGAGATGTAGACTCCATGATCGATATATTATGTGTTTTCTGAGTCGAGAGAAATGAGTTATCCTTTAGATGAAGTTACTGTTATGGAAAATCACTCTTAGGAAGAGAGTTCTATCAACGAGATGGGATTGCCCCTCAATTTTATCATTGTAATTCCAATTTATTTTTACTAGAGTTGAATTTCTATATTTTCTTTAAAGTTGATTATTTTAATTCAATTAAATTGTACCATATTTCTATATTATCTTTGAAGTTGATTATTTTTATTGCTTTTTTTTTAAGAACCTAAAATAAAGTTTATTCAAAACACAAAAAATCCTAGCAAGCACAAGAAATGCTTGGTTAGGAAACTTACGTAGGAATATACAAAGGAAAAATGTGTCATATATATGCGGAACACCCAAACAAACACTCATGCATCAAATACAAACTTTTACAAACAAACCAACAACACCATCCACTGAGTACCCTCAAAACAAATAAAAACTAAACTTTTATTGCTTTTAATTATACTTGATTTCTATATTGCCTTAAAAGTCATTGTTTTGGCTTTCATCTTTTTATGACATTGAAATTTTGAAATTGTCTTATTTGATTGGATAAATAATTTTCATGTGTACACTAGATTGTGGATTAATTATATTTTAACAAGAATTACTAGCTTTGTAAATTGATTTTTTATTTTTTTTTAAGAAAGCTTTGTAAATTGGAATTAGATTTGAAAAAAATAATCATTCGTGTCATTGTGTATTTTCCTTCTAGTTGGTTGTGATTGTTGTCTCCTCGTTAAGTCTTTGTGATTATACATGTTTATAGACAATGATTTGATTTTGAAAAAAAAAAAAATATATATTGAAAATACAGATGATACTATGTAGAAAAATTGAATATTATTTTGAAGTAGAAATTAATTTGAAAATTGTTTAAATTATAGTTTGTCTAATTTAGTCAATAAGTTTGCCGAACTAGAATGTTCTTATTCGTTCACCGATCACGATTCAAATTCTATATCGTGAACTTTACTCTAGCCTCTAAATTTTCTAAAAATCCTTCCTTTCGTTTGACAAAATGTGTATGAGAGGCTAAGACATGGATGAAGATGTTAATCATTTGTTTGTTCGATGCGATTTTTTTTTTTGGAAAGATATGGTTTTTGCTCTCTTTTTTGTTAGGGTGTGTCACAACAAGTCCAAGCTTTATGTCAGATCGTTTTGCTCAATTTATGTCATGTTGCAGGATTCTTTGAGAATCTTCAGATAGATATTCATGTTATTTGGCTCAATTGTGAAAGAAACAAGAATTTTTTCAACAGAGAGGACAACATGCAATTATTATGTGATAAAAACAACATACCCAACGTTTGATTTCGTCTATCAAAACGGGTGGTTTAATCCACTTTGCTTACTTTGTTGAAAACTAGTGTTAAAAAAAAAATTGCATAATTTTATTCATTATATTTTGAGTGAATCATCAACTCCGTCCTTGAATTTGTATGAATCGGCTATATTTGTCCCTCAATTTAACAAAATATCAAAATAGTCAATGAGTCAGTGAATTTGTCATGTCCATTAAAATGGTCCCTCCGTCCAAATGTTATGTTGTCCAAATGTTATGTTGTATGTTGTGTTGTCTTGTACACGTGTCAACAAGGAAACAACAATTTGATGACCCCTCTTTTACCCTTACCTTCCACCCTCATATTTCACTCTTTCACATCAAACACCGACCTTTTTGTTTTCATTTTTTATATCATTTCATTTTCAACTTTAAACTTCATTTGATGCTTGCTTTGTTGTTTGTAAGTGTTGTGTTTTTGAGATGGTTGTTTAGATTATTCATTTTAGGGTTTTCAATTTCGTCCTTGCAAATTTTGGTCTGTGTTATGCCACATCAACACCGTTAACACTCAATTGAATGGATGGATAGGGACTAAATTGATTGAGATTTTACAAATTCAGGGACTATTTTAATATTTTGTTAAATTGGGGAACAAATTTGGCCTATTTGTGCAAATTTAGGGACGAAGTTGATGATTCAATTTTTTTTTTTTTTTTAGCAATGTCCATAAGAATATATTTACTCAAATAATAATAAAAAATGCATATATATATATAAATATTAATTTTAAAAAAAATTAGTTTTTATTCATCTAAAACAAATCGCGAATGTTTTTCCATAAAATATAAAAAGAGAATAAAAAACACTAAACATGTAGATTTAGGATCAGACTGACGTGCAAATATTTTTATTTCAGCACAGCTTAGTGCCTCTGTCAGCGTTATTATCATCATATCCCAAAAATTCACAGATCGTTGAAAACAACGAAGAAATATCAATAAATCATAATCTCAGAAAACAAAAAACAAAAAAACCAAGAAAATAAGAGTATATAAGATCGATATGATTCCGTTTTCCATGTCTATCATCATGAAATGTGAGATATTTCACAAGCTTTTGAAAACAATCTACCTTTGTTAAACATTTGTTTCCAATTTTCTAACTTTACGTCAACAAAGAGAGCATTCAAAGTGATAAAAAAATCCGGAAACAAGTGTTTAATAAAGGTAGTTTGCAAGAGCAAAGGGTTAAAAGAAAAGCAGAGAGGTGAGCGGCTAGGGTTAACAACCACAGTTGTGGGGAGTTGTATATGAGTGAAATTGAGGGCAAACGGACTCTTAAATAAGGGGTTTCGGTGCAGGTAGTAATAGTGGGGTGTGAACTTTTGACCCAAAAAGAAATTTTTACAAGAACCGTGTGAGGAAAATTGAAGTTATGAATGTTTTTTTTTTCTTCTCAAATTTCTTTTTACACCTTATTTATTTCTCACGTGCCGTCCAAAAGTTTTAAATTATTATGATTCGGATTATATAATCTAGGATCTTGCTAACCAGTGTCTTCAAGGCAATGGTTAAGGAAACCAAAAGTAGTTATTTATAAGAAATATTTGACTTTTTTGATTCGTTGCATAAATGATGTATTTGGTTTATATTCTAGACAATGTATATTAATTATAAAATGAATTTAAAAAGTCAATTTTTTCTTATAAATATGATCGGTGGGAGTATATTTACATTGAATTCAACAATGTTTTGACTTTTAAAAAGTTAAATTCTTCATTTTTTACCTTTCTCAATACAATGTTTCTATTTTTATCATCTTAACCAATACTCCAAGGATACTCTTTAGCATTTCCCTATAATCTAAAACATATTTGTAATATTTTGGATTATATCAAATCCAATTTAAAAAAAAAATAACAGTGGAACTAAAATAGTTTTATCCAGTTCCTTATTTTTTAACGGATCAAACACACCTTTCAAATAACATATTATGTCAATATATCGGTAAAAGTGTTATTTAACTTTGTATTTTTCATATTTTGATGAATGAAATAATATAAGTTTGTTATTGTAAAAAAAACCTTTGTATTCCATTGACATAATTTTGATCTACTACATTTCAATTGCACAAATTAAATCTCACAAACATCCAATTGTCACACCTCACAACTTACTGCAAAGTCATTCAACAGTCTAATTTTTAAATTCAAAAGAATTCACGGCCAACATGGATCTAAATTGACATTTATTTAGATGTGTAAAAGATCTAATTTTACAAGAATTGTCAATTATGCTGTTAAATAGATAGCACTTTATCGTTTATAAGAAAAAAATATTAAATGAGGTATTATATTTACTATGTCATTGGATTGTAACAAGAAATATGGAAGGTTTTGTGCATCAGATAGTTTTCTTGATATAAAAATCAAACATAGTTTGGGTGATATTTTCATCTTACCCTCATATAAATTCAAATGTAATATACACCCAAGATCAAAGACTTACTTCATAAGTAACTTTTTCTAAAATAAAACAGAATCTCTAAAGAACAATTGTGAAATATATAAATTATTATCAATAAAAATAACAAATTATCTAAATCTAATCAGCATCAACAATCATGCCTGTCGGATCAAACTGGTTCCCTTGATGTACAAAAGCTCAAGCATTCCCTAATCTCTAGTATAAAATACCACAGTAGAGGATATCATCACAGTTCTTCAGCAAATATTGTATCAAACAAAGATTGAACTGCAACCAAAAGTCATACAACCAAAATGAGCTTAGTATACCAGTTTAATTTTGAACCAAAGGTCATGCAATCCAGATTTATCAAATATTGCAATGCTTAATAGAAGATTTATTCATTTACAACAACTTCAATGCAAACTTAAAATTCAAGAAATTAACATTAGTGATATAAGGATCCTATAGGAATTCAAAGAAACATAAAGACGTTTTAAGTGAAGCCTTCTTTATGATTAACATACCACATACACTAAAGCACTAATTTGGATGAGCATTGTACCAGAATTCTTGCATACCTTCCTCAGTAAGGATATTGGGTTGATCAACCAAGAGTTGTTGTAGTGCACCAAGATCACTAGCATTGCTGTAGTTCATGCAAAGTGAACAAAGTCAAAACCCATACAGCACAGAATAAGATATTGTACACCAACATTCGAAATGTTAAGTTATGAGAGAAATAATGAGAGCTTGAATAATATTGATAATAGCTTGATGCTAACTTGATACACACTAAACACTAACCCGTGTATACAGAGATACAAAAGTCTAATCCTGAAAAGGGAAATTATGACCAGATATTTGAAGGAGCACAAAGTTTGAAAGACTAGACATTTTAAGGTTCATCAAACCTCGAAATGGGATAGGCTTTGAAACCTTAGAATTAAAATAAAGAACAAACTGGACCTAACTCAACGCAAGAATCTAGCTCTGAGGCAGGAAGATTGCCAAAGTTGATCAACTGGGTATTTTGAAAGTCCATATGGGGTACACTCTTCCCATGGCTACAATTTGACATCTGAAGTATTAAGTATGAGGCTAGCTTGGATGGGTAAAATTATCCAAATTATGAGGAAAATTTAGGTTACATATCCTAGCCAATGTGGGAGGATTTGCCAAGCCATTTATAAGAAGTGCCTATAATATTGTTTGTGGGTTATAGTCACCTACCCCACACATTTTCTTTAATTTGGTTTTGGGACCTTACAACTGGTCCCCATTTTCCATGACAAATCAAAACAAATTATAGTTTAACTATTTAAGGTATTGGTTCCTAAACAACCTAAACCTAAATGATATGAAGCTATACCCAAGAAAAAAAGTTATAGGGACCAAAACAGAAGCGAGTGAAAACTCTAAGGTCCAAAGTCTGCCATAAATCAAAATAGAATAAAATTAAAAGAAAAGAGTCGTATAAAAAGGAAGCATCCATATATACAATTAGAGCTTTTGAATGGCTGGACCATATAGCACTGACATCTTCATACCTGGGTATTAAGGCCATTGATGATAGTGCTGATACAACTGATGTTTTTAATAAATACCTGTTTAAAAAAATATTAACTGTTCAAAAAAAGAAGAGAAAACTAAAACTTCAACTAAAATGGCTTTTATCTGAAGAAAAATCATTTAAGACTATCAATATATCGTTAAAAGCTATTAAAGCAGAAAATAAAAAATCCATTGCATGATGAAACAACGCCTTAAGGTGATTTTAAGTATATTACAAATCTATATATTGATTGGCTCTTGAAAAATACACCTAAGTACCATAGGAAATTTAAAGAAAATGTGATTTGTGTTTATCAAGTTCAGTAAAATTTCTGCCAATCTTTCAAGTTTTTGCATTGCACCATATGATTTGATGTACAAAAGTTCTCACATTAATGAATTTCCGGAGAGTCTAAAAGCAAAAAATAGTAGGCATGAATAAAGTATTCAACGTTGTTTCTTACTCTGAGTAGTATATTTCGTGTAGAAACGACAGGCCGTCCAAGCAATCAATAAGTGTAGGTTTGACACCAACACGCTGCTGCAGTTGTTTCATGGTTGGGCGAGAAGAACTGCCTTTAACTAGTTGTCTACCATCACGATGCATTTTTTCAAGAGATAGGACAATACAGTGAAATTCCTCTCTGAAAATTAAAATTAAAATAAAAAAAATGTCAAAAAATCTAAATCAAGCAAGGAGTCATGCCAACTTGTTAGGGTACAAGTTAAGGAACTAGAAAAGGAATTAAATGATAAGTTTTGTATTGAAAAGATAAATTTTAAGCATTCAAGATAATGAATACACAATTTTCAAGGTTATCTCTATATTTTGCATCTATCATGTCACCATAACTTCTGCACATAATATGCAACTCATATCAAGGCCTGTGCAAGTTGCTGCGGCTAAAAATCATCTTAGGACTTAGATGACTTGAAAGTCAAATTGTAAGAACATTTTGGGTAGTTTACACAATGCATAAGAGACAAGAAGTTTCTTAAAGAAATACTTCAATAGAAAACGTAGTTCCTAAAAACTAGCTAGAGGAATGGACCCATACTTCTCTTTTGTCCCAATCAAAAGCAAAAGCCACTCACAAAATCAGAACAATTCCAAACTGCAGGATACTAGTGATTTAGCTAGAAACTTGAAATACCTATCAATTATAAATTTAAATTTAAATCATTTGTAAAGACATGTTGGAAAGAAAGATCAAGCAATGGCAAAATTGTTTAATTCGTCAACCATTCCCAAGTTGAAAAGATTGGAGATCAAAATAGAAACTTACAAAGTCTTTCTCATGGAAAATGAAATGGTATTCAAAGAATCAATCTGCTTTTGCAAAAGAACATCACTCACACCACCGACACAATTTAAAATACCATAATTGCTGGATTTTTGAAGCACCTGCTTGCAACCACACCAGTTACTTTAAGATCCCAAGTACTTTCAGAACTATAACACTGTTCATATCAAGGTCAAAGCATCAAATAGGATGAAAAAAAAATTATATACAGGAAGAAGTCAAATTACCTGCAACCTATCCACAATATGGGAAGCATTCCTAAACTGTGAAATTAAGCGAGATTGAAGCTCATCCCACTGATTCATTTCTTCCCTAACTTTATTGAATTTTGACTGAAACTTTTTCACCATCACTTCCATTTTCAAGGCGTTAAAAACCAGTCAGATGCCAGCACCAAGCCTCAAATCTTATACAGAGAAAAAAGTAATTATTAGTTATAGCTACAGACATGTTTTTTTTTTCACAGTTCCTGAACAAACACTATAAAGAACTGAGACGGTTTTGGTAAACAGAATGCAGAAAGTCAGCAGTAGCAAAGACAAATAAACCATATGATTTTTGAAAACAACCTGTCTAACCGATCACTAGTTCAAAGTTGTTTGTCTGAGTACCAGTTTGATCCAATGAAACAGACTTGGTCACAAGTTAGTTAAACAAGAAAAAACTGAATTTACGCCTAATGTTGGTTCATCATACAATATGTTGCATTATATGGAAAATTTATTCATACTTTTTATTTTTCTATCTTAAATTTGGGCTAGTTGATGTGGGTTCTCAACACACACCCTCACACTCTGCATAACGAATACTTGGCTTGATAAGGAAAGACAAATGACAACTCAATCAATATGAAAATCAACTAAACTACAAAATTATTATGGATAAACAACTTGTTGCCAGTAAAACAATGATTATGCAACTTACTATTGGTATAGTGACCAACTCGTACTCAAATAAATACAGACGCACACGGAGAGGGGAAATGTGGTGATCTGGGTTAGAATTCGGGATTCTACATAAAACGTCCTCAAAGTCAAACCACTAGGTTGTAACAGTACGGGCAACTGCGGAGACTAACCCCTCGAACCATTTGTGACCTAAATGGCTGCCAAACTCTCCCTAAGAGTTTTAAAGCTGCTGCATGCCCACGGCTAGATTTGAAACCAGGACCTTCGTTAAGTTAAAAGAGACCTGTGCCATCTTATCTAAGCACTCTTGGATGTGACAACTAGATTCCACTGTAAAGCAAACAAAGTATGTATGGATTGAAGGTGAGTTTAGCATAATCATTAATCACAGCGTGCCACAATAATTTCATCAAAAGCCACACGTTGGAGCTTCAACAAAATCACGGTGTCACCGTGATTTCGTCAAACTCACTATTATTTCACTAAAACAATACATAGAGATAGCATGACCATTATTCCCTAATAAAATAAATAAATATATAAAAAAATTCTAAAGACCAAACACAAATTCAACAAGAAATTGAATAAAACCTAATAAAATGGTTTTTGACTAGAATTAGAATGAAATGAATGGTTAAATGAAAAGTAAGTGTAAGAGGGTAAAGAAATACCTTGAGAGTTGAGTAATTTAGAAAGATGATTGACTTGAAATTTGAACTTGAACGATTTGAGTAATGGGGGGAGAATGGTTACTGCTGTTTGAGAGAGAAGAAGTATTAGCTTCAGTAAACCCGCGAACCCGATCCTCAAATGAACATTTAACCCAACCCAATTAAGCTCGGATTCAACCCGAACCAAATAGAGCCAATTTAGGAGTATTTTCAATACAGCGCTGCTGAGAACCGAACCCAACCAAAAATAATTGAAAAATTACTAACAGTTCAGTTGATTTAGAACACAGTTCAGTTCGATACAACTTAATTCAGTTTTAAAGTTCTAATATTCGATTTCATTAGGTTTTTTTTAATATTTTTTCAATGGTACCAATAATAACAATTCAATTCAGATCAAAACAGTTAAGTTCCATTCAAAACTGTTCGGTTCATTTCAAAATGCAAACACTTCAGTTCAGTTTTCATTCCAAACTAAACCATACCCACTCCACAGACGCGACATGCCTTTTCGTCGAATTGCACCAACGTTAAATTTTATTCACTTGTATTGCTTGGTTATTGTGCTTATTGTAAGATATATTAATTTCATTAGAGACTGAAAATATAGAGGCTAAAGTAATATTAATTTGCTCAAAAAAAAAATTATAATAACTTTTTTTAGATTACCATGTTATCTGAAAGAAGTTTTCAACGTTGTTTAACAACTAATTTTTGTCGAAAAATTTGTAGGACATATATGATAGATTGTCTCTTCTCGATCAAATTGTTTTCATACACAAAAATTAGTCACAAGATATATTAATTAAATAAAATAAGGATTAAATATGTTTTTGGTTTATATATATTCAAACTTTTTGTTTTAGTTCTTAAATTTTTTTTTTAAACTTTTAGTCCATCAAATTTTTGGTCTCTATCTTTAAGTTATTTTATACTTAATCCAATATAGAATTCTCTTTTGTAAAAGTTTAATTTTTTTAACAGTGGATAAATTAAATATTATGTTAGAGTTTTTTTTTATAATATTTTAAACATTTAAAAATCTGAAGGGTATACATGATCTGACTTAAAAGTAAAGATAAAAAGTATGGACTAAAAACTTTTGAAGGACTAAAAGTTGATAAAAGTATTAAGGGGACTAAAAAAAAAAAGTTAAAACATTTATATGAAAAAAATATTTAATCCTAAAATAAAAATACTATACAAGAATATTAATATGTTCTTCATAAAAAATATTATGAAGAGACAATTTATTTTTTATGACCCTACCAGCATAAGTTAGCGTAAATCCTAGTAATGAGTTGGGATATAAGCCGTAAATAGACTTGCCAAATCATTCGTCGGATCAGAAGAAGTAAGCATTCACACGCACTAGACCATCGACCCGTGCATCTGCACGGGTCTCATCGACTGTAATAAAGATCAATAAGTTATATTGTATATTTTTATTGATGTTAAAATATAATCTGACATCAAATTGTATAAAAGATAATCCATGTATGAAAATCTTGTCACCAATATTACTTCTACTTTTACTTCA
>Ga0228711_1010589_pt1 | contig 12065 bp, 10 predicted proteins | sample MedpolnodulmetaG_2_FD_177996 | JGI IMG/M metagenome (GOLD analysis project Ga0228711, IMG submission 177996) | Root nodule microbial communities from Medicago polymorpha collected in Santa Monica, California, United States - brown nodules | ecosystem: Host-associated > Plants > Roots > Nodule...
GGAAACAAAGGGTAGAGATTAGGGAAAAGGCTAATTTCTTGTAACCTCTTGTAACATCTTCTCATAGTGGATTGGAGAGCTGCTCTCTCCCCCAGAGTAGGTCATATTGGACCGAACTGGGTTACCAATTCTTGTGTGTGTTTGTTTACTTCCTTTAAGCTTACTTATCTTTGTGCTTGGTTTGTGTTTGTCATTGTATTAGCCATTTGTGTGTGTCATTGCTTGAAGACACTTAGATCTAAGATTACCACTATCTTTTGCTCCACACATCTTTGTTTATTTCATTGGTGTGATTCGATTAAGGTTGATTTCGCAACAAACTCCAAATGGCATATATACATGTGGGTGCTTACAAGCACCTGTAGTTCCATTAGCAAATCTCTCTGGGTTGAATTTTTGGGCATCATCTCCCCATATTTCAGGATTTGTATGCAAACTTATTATCAATATCCAAAGTTCTGTGCCCTTAGGGACATCAATATTCCCAAATTTCATGTCCTTGAAAGCATTCCTTGACAATAAAGGTACAGCTGGATAAAGGCGCAAGGATTCATGAATAACCATTGTTAGCTGCATTGCATGCCACAATAAACAAGTTTAATTAGTTATTGTTTGTTTCATAGTATTTTGAAATTTGTTTATTCTCAGACATAAGAATCAAAATGATGGTCACTGGCTTTGTAGGATGACACCAAGTTAGTCTCTAAGACTAATAATAATTCAAGTATGTCCTCGACTTTGCAAATTCGGCTGCAGAATAATCCGTTTCAAACATAATTCGATAGACTGAAATGATAGTAGTAATTGACTAATTAAATTTAGAAACCAATTTAAATATGAAAGTAAGTTATAAAAGTAAAAGTTCAATTAGCAAAGTTGATATTTTTGTTGTTGGAAAATCTAGTGACCATTTTGATGGTTTACTCAGAATGAAAGTTTTCGTTACCTGTTTCATCTTTGAAAGCATATCAGAATTTGGGATTCTACCCCTGCAAATTTCTAGTACCTCCGCACGAGCGCAATCTTGCCAATTTTTGTTTGAGGCCAACAACATTAGACACCAGGAAGCAACAACTGCAGTTGTTTCAAAGCCTGCCAAGTATATATTCTTGCAATTATCAATAATGAAACGGTCACTAGCTTCTTGTGTGAGATTACTTTTCTTGGCACTTTCAATAACCATTTGCAATAGGTCTTTTTCAAAACTAGTTTTTTTGTTTCTTTCCTTCACCACTTGTAGTATCAAACTTTTCACCTCTGTTGTGAAACTAATACCGATGTTCGGAATCACACCAATGAAAAACAAAGATGTATGGAGCAAAAGGTAGTGGTAATCCTAGGTCTAAGTGTCTTCAAGCAATAACACACACAAGAGCTAAAAAAACAATGACACAAACATTAACCAAGCATGGAGATAAGCAAGCTTAAAAGGAAATAAACAAACACACACAAGATGGTAACCCAGTTCGGTCCAAAATGACCTACTCTGGGGGAGAGAGCAGCTCTCCAATCCACTATGAGAAGATGTTACAAGAGGTTACAAGAAATCAGCCTTATACCTAATCTCTACCCTTTGTTTCCTTCACCACACTCATATGAATCTTACTAGAGAATACACAAAGGAAGCTTTAGATCCTTCCAATGATGTAATCTCACTACCCAAGGTGATTACAATGTTTATCCCAACCCTAGAGACCCCCTTACAAAGATACTCAACCCTCAAGTTCCCCCCTTTGTAAACCCTAGGCCTCTAGCTTCAGCTCTCCTTCAAAATGCTGCAGAATCCACTTAAATACTAGTCACAACAGTCCAAAATCTTGTCACGATTTTGTCCAATCGTGCCGCGATTGTCTCTGAACAACCGTTGTGACCAGTCCCTTTCAGGGAAACTTGGTGAGGAAGCTGTTGAATCGTGTCACGATTTCCCAAATCGTGTCACGATTTTCCATCTCAAAATGCCATGCTCCCTGCCAATCCAATCGTGTCACGATGCCCAAAATCGTGACACGATTTCAGGGTTTCCTGAATTCTCAATTTGAAGCCAATATACAACAACCTCCTTTTCTGATATCCATGCTTTTCTATTAGTCTTTGTTGGAAGGTATCTGTTGTAGTACATATAAAAGTGAGCTTACTTTGATTAATTAAAAAATGAAAAGGAAAACAATAATGTAACGATGGTTACTTTGTGCAAGAATATCTTATTTTCATTTTTAATTTGTTTTACCATGTTTCTTGTTTTCTATGTTAGTAAGAAAAATTAAACATGTTGAAAACAAGGTGAGAGTTTTGTAAAGAATAGTAAAATCATAAAATAAAGCTATCAAATGCTTTTTTAAAAGAAATTATTATGTGGTTACCTCATGACAGGAATTCCTGAAGAGGGATTTTTCCAGGAACAGACAGCTTCTTGGAGAGCTCCAAGTTTTAAGAAAATTTGTTCCCCCTTGGAATAATCACTTCCAAAGCACGCTCTTGAAATGATATTCCCAGAGAATCTTCTCATGTCCTCATCAATATTTATATCTGCAACTCCACCTTGTGCCTCTATTTTAGTACTCCATAAGTTTACCAGAGATTCACAAGATTCACTAACAATATTCACCATTCCCTTTGGAAGACATATGTAGTAAAACTTAGTAAGAATGTAAGTCAATCAAGAGACAAATGTGAACATAATAATTAAGACATTAGCAGTAGACTTAATTGTGATTTTGTTCTATTTAGTATCACAATTTGCGTGATTTTGGCCTCCTCTTTTTTTGAGCGATTTTCCTCTTTATATTTTCTCCCTTTGTGATTTGATAGTCTCATCCCGAAATTTCTCTAAATTTATTTATTGATATGAAACGGAATTCTATAGCTAGTATAATTTTCCTTTAGTATTAAAAACTACAAAAAAAGGAAAAAAATAATGAAACCCTAATTTGGGATTTCGCTTGCACTCAATTGTACTTGTTGACTTTTTGCTCTTTTCGTTTCAATTTCAAAGAAAAGTCACACTATCCATACCCATGAAAGTTCGGTTCCATGTCAATAAATGTTGTTACATTGACTGGTTAAAAATATGGAAGAAATTGGAAGGGAAACTACAAAATAAAAAATAGGAAAGCATTAAGGGTTTCAAATCGCTCAAAAAAAGGTGACAACCCAAAATCACACAATTCCTATATTTAGGTGTAAAAATGCCATTAAATATTATTGTTATTGCTATTTACCTTACCTTAACCTTATCTAAGTAAAATTCTGGAGCTAAGAGATGTCTATGGTGGGCCCATGTAGTTCCATTTGATGTTAAAATACCATCACCCAACAATGGTCCTAGTAGTTCCTTGTGAAATGAAGCCTTCCCCAAGTCGAAAGAAGTGCATATGGTGATTTCTTTCACTATGTGTGGTTGGCTCACACAATGTTTGAATGTTTCCAAAAGAAAACATCAATAGTTTACCTGTTGATACAAGATATGGAAAATAGGTGCTCAAAAGTTGATGTTGCATGTTCCAAGTGATTTATTTTTTTTTGTTGGAAATTGTTGGTTAGAGCAAAAAGTAACTCGTGAAATTTTCACGACCGTGTGTTTAATACATGGTATCTCTTAAATTAAAAACCATGACATCCATGTTTGCCGTCCAAGGAGAAATGTTATTGGCTAAATTGTGTATTGTGAACGGTTCGGGACAAAAATATCTCGCGTTAAATAACAATGCTCTTTTTTTTATATGTCAAAAACGATATTTCATAATATTTTTCTTCTAAAGTATCTAAAAAATTAACTCAATAGTGATATTTGATTGGACATTGTGTACAATTATTTTACATTGAGCTTTATACAAATTAAATTCATTATACTATATAAATATTACCTTTACATATACCTTCATGTTATTACTTATAAGTATGTTTATGTGCTGATATGCAGGTACATGAGCTAGAAGAATGAAATATCAAATACTTGAGTAAATATCATAGATAATATAACAGATGGTATATGATAATTGATAAATATAATTGGCATATATATGTACAATTGACATACCATATTGTTCCCTCCATTCTTCAAATTTGGGAAAGACAAGAGAAGCAGTGTTGTGAGTGACAAGAGGTTCAAAAGAAGGAGAATCTGGAGTACTAGGCTGAGATTTGATTATTTCCATTAGATTTCCAAGCAATATAGTTGGAGGTGGACCGCTTATACCTTGTTTCCTTAGCTTGGAACGAAGCACGTTTGGCTTCTGCACTAAACTAGTGTACAAACGAAACAACAGTGCAACAAAACCAATGAACAAGATTGATGTGAAAAGCTGCAAATCAAATTGGAGCTTCATTGCTAAAAATTAACTTTATATGCAAAGGAAATTTATTTTGCTCTAATGTTGGTATCTGAATTTGAAGGGAAAATGTGTATGTATGTAGTGGCCAAATTAATGCATATGGATCGGGACAGCTAAAATAATACTAAGAAAAAACAAAGATATTAAATTTATTGTTTATTTTCTTCATATTGAATATATGCCACATTGTAAGCAAGGATGATTAGATTATTGAACGTTGACCCGCATATTACGCAGGTAAATCTATATATTGTAAGATAAAATCATGTTTGAGATTTACCACTAGATTAACATGGCATAACATGAAGTTTATTCTCAGAAACATGAACTTCATTGTCACCTATATATAAAGAGAAGGTAATCAAGTAGAAGATACTCAATCTTTCAAAAAAATAAAGTAGAAGATACTCTAATCAACATGGGCCTCACTCTCCAAACTTCTAGATTTTGGGATGTCATTCATTTAGAAATTAGAGAAAACCTTGTCAAAAACAAACTAGGATGGCCTAGTTTTAGATTCAGCTTTGATTATGGAGTTTTGATTTGGTCTCCCTCACGTCCGTTTTTAGGATTTGGTGGTTTGAGACAAAACTACAATTTTGACCCTAACTAATAAGTAAAAAAAAAAAAAATCCTGAATTCTTGGAATAAAAAAGTTATAACACATTCCATTCCATCAATTTTCCAAACAATGGAATGGTAAGTTTGTTCCATTCCATCGTAAAATACCCAAACAATGGAATGGACTTTTTACTTCGTTCCACTCCATTCTGGTCCATTCCGTTATATTTCATTCCGCTCCGCTCCATTATGTTCCACCAATCCAAACAAAGCCTTAAAGTGTGAAAATAATTTGCTTGAAAATCATAGTTTTTATTATGTGAAGAAATATATTAGTAAAACCATCAAACTGCATAAAAAAAAAGACATTGGGTTTTTTATTTAATATTTAAATACTTGTATAAAACAATTCATGTGAACATTTATGGATGCAAAGTTACAAATAATTGTGTCTGTGTCAATATGTTTTATCATATTTTCTTCAATGAGCAGTGCTAACAACACTTTCTTTTGAACATTATCTCTAATATTCACTCTCTTATTGGTTTAAATTATTACCAGTCTACACTTTGGAAATATAATCCACAAATAGTGGTGGGACATTCATGAATTCCATTCAATAATAGAGTGAGTGTTAAAGAGAGTGTTCAAAAGCGAATGTTGCTAGCATTCATCTTCAATACATAAAATGACTAGACCATTCAACCTTTCTAATGATATTGACGCGGTCTCAAGTAATTTTTCAATAATTTAAACTTTGAAAAACTCATTTCTACAACTACAACAACCATCAACATAGTTAAGAGAATTCAATAAGCAATTGAATATTTGGATAACTGTTGTGAATTCGTTAAAAAATCACACCAATAAAAACTTGATGTGTGGAGCAAATTAATCGAGCAACCAATATCAACGTGGATGACAATTATAACCACAAGCAAAAGTTAAAACACAACGAGAGAGAAGAAGAAAAACACAAGAGAATTTGTTTACCCAGTTCGATCCAATACTGACCTACTCTGGGGGAGAGATCAGCTCTCCGTTCCACTATAATCTTTGAGTAACTTTACAAAAGATTCCAAAGGGTTACAAGAATCAGTCTTCAAACTTAATTCCACCCAAAGTCATGAATCTCTTCCCATGACCAAGAGACTCAATCCTAATAGTGTTTGTTCAAGGTGAATCAATGGTGATTCAATCCCAACCCCTAGTGTTTGTTGCCAAGAGAAAACTATAAAACCCTAGTTTTGTTGTTGGCTTCTAAATCTTTGTTTTTCTACTCTCTACTCTTCTTTTCATCTGATACAGGATCTATATTTATAGAAAAATACAACCCTCAAAATTAGGAACAAACCTCGCACTGAAAATATGTTTATGTTTTTCTCCTTCAGCGCAAAATCGGGGTCCGATTTTTTACGAGGTAGAACCTCCAAAATTGTGGTCCGATTTCTCCAAATTAGGGCCCGATTTTGGCAGATTTTCAAACATCAATTTTGAGCCAAAAAACAACAATAACAGTATGTGACTTTGACAAAGACATTTACAATACTTTCAATTAAAAAAAATATCATTTGCATCGACTCCCGACAAATCCTTATGAGAAAACACAACTTTAAAATTTGTGCAAGCATTTTTTAATTCACCATTATATAATGATTTCAACATTCTTACATTAAATAAAAATTCAAAAATACTTTCAAATTCTTTTAACTGCTCAAATATATTTTTCAATGAAGTTATTGGTAAATAAACAACCACAAAAATTGATTAACTATAAAAGATCCTTTAGGTAATTGTGTTTCCTCATCATTTTGTCTTTTTGTAAAGATACGACGCTTTGTTAGAAGTGTCGACTCTATACTTATATCAAATGAAAAGCTTTTGAAAATATTCATACTACATTCAAAGCCTTTATTTATTTATTTGAAGGAATTCAAAGCCTTTATTTATGTATTTTATTTTCAAAGTATCACATTATACCTTCCACTTTTCTTTTTCTTTTTTTAATTTATTTTAGGCCCATATTTTAGACTTATTTTTTGGGCTTAGAATGGTCGCCCTCTTCACTCTGTTTCAGATACGACCTGAGTCACCCTCCATATTATGGTATTTTCTTATGTTTTGTAAATATATTTTAGGGTTTGATAGTCCTTTTTGCTATCTTTTTTGGTAAAAAAAAATGGATATGGACTTTTACAAGCAAACCGACCGGTTTAACTTGCGGTCCACATAAGATAAAGTCGATTTTTTTTATTAGAACTATTTTCCTCCTTGCAGAGTGTATGGAATGTAACTTCAGCGGAAGGAGAAGTAGGTCTACCTTGGAGGTGAAAGTTGGAGATCATATCTTTCCCCAAGTTACACGGTTTAAATATCTTGGGTCCTTAGTACAAAATGACGGAGAAATAGAAGCAGATGTAAGCCATCGTATTCAAGTTGGGTGGTTGAAATGGAGAAGAGCCTCAAGTGTTTTGTGCGATAAGAAAGTACCACTTAAGTTGAAAGGAAAGTTCTATCGGACACCAGTCAGACCGGCGTTGTTGTATGGTACGGAGTGTTGGGCGGTTAAGAGTCAACACGAGAATCAAGTAAGTGTAGCAGAGATGAAGATGTTGCGCTGGATGAGTGGTAAGACTAGACATGATAGGATTAGGAATGACACCATTAGAGAGAGAGTGGGGGTAGCACCTATAGTAGAAAAGTTGGTAGAAAATAGGCTTAGATGGTTTGGGCATGTAGAGAGAAGACCCGTATATGTCGTGGTAAGAAGAGTAGATCAAATGGAGGAGAGTCAAGTTAAAAGAGGTAAAGGAAGACCTAGGAAAACTATTAGAGAAACCATTAGAAAGGATTTAGAGGTCAATGAGTTGAATCCAAATTTGGTTTATGATAGAACACTATGACGTCATTTAATCCATGTAGCCGACCCCACTTAGTGGGATAAGGCTTGGTTATTGTTGTAGTATTTTCCTCCTTGCATATTTTTCAAAAGGAGAATGTGAACGTGTGTCCGTAGTACATTGATTAAGGTATTAAAAATAGTAATTTTATATTAAAATTTGTAATTACTACATCGACAGAAGTAACAACTTGTATTTTCAAGGCATGTTTTTTTTAAAATGGAATCCTTAAACAATGCCCTCATAGCAGTTGTTAGCAATACCCTTTTTTTTTTTAAAACCGCTAACATTGCTCCTGGCTTGTGGGATTGGAATAAATTGATGATAATGGTTTCATACGAGCTCAAGTACACAATAGTTGATCGATTCATCCTCCTTTAACCTATGATGATAATATTCATAATAAATGCGCTTGGAAAACTGCTCAAACACACAAGTATTCTTGCATTCTTGCTCTATGTCATATATTTGGTGTTTATCTCAATGTAGATCGTGGAATATTAATGAAAGTTGGGATTGAATTTAGAAACTGTCGGTTCCAGCCTTTGCATGCACAATGCTATTCCAACTAACAAGATTCGGCATCATTACAACTAGTCAACTTCTCTTGTCTGTCAAAGTTTTGGAACCCGTGATGAAGTGTGCTTCATTGCCTTAGAAATTGTGGTCCATCATAAGAAGTTTGGCCGCAGATACATAGTACTCTCTCTGTCCCACAATGAGTGGCTTATTTGTAAAAAAGAAATTGTGTCAAAATGAATTAGTCATTTCACTTTTCAGGTTGAAGAATGCGTTGAGGCTTGATGCACGAAGGTGAGTTGTGTCCCTACTGTGCTTTTTTCTTTCATTTTTCCTTTGTTGAGGCATGTGCAAATCTAACCCCTTCGTTAAAATTTATTTGAAGCATAATTAATTTATTATTATCTCTATCTACGCACGGACTCATAAACTCTGTGATCTGGGGGCAAAATTCATATTCATATGAAGACAAAAACAACAAAGGACATTTGGTTTTATACTCGGTTAAATTACTGCAAAACTTCCTTTTAGTTTATTCAAATCAGTTTTTCTTTTCTCATCTAGAAATATCACATTGCAAATCTATTACAAAATTTACGTTGAAATATATAGTTTCTTAAAATATCATCTTTGATGAAAATGTTTATGCCATGACAAAATTAAACCTTGAGAATGTACATGTCACTCATGGTTGTGGTAAATCTAATTATTTACAATGATATTCATTCATCCTTATATATCTTATGGTGTATTTTCCCATCTGCAAGTGGCTTGAGTTGGAAGTTCAAGCTTGAAGACATGAAAATATTCCTACTTGGTTGTTGATGATTGGAAAATCAAATGCATCATAATCTATCAAGCTTCCTGACTAGTGGTTAGTCCAGCAATTTCGTTGAGTGGCTTCCACATAAACTTTCTCCTGATCATTCACATAAACAAACATGAGAATGAGATTTCTTGGTAGAGAAGCTCTTATTGCTAGATGTTAATCCAAACTAGACCTTGCATATAATGGTTGAAATTTAAACTTAAGTAAATTCAAGTCTTCAAGCACAAGTTTTGCAGCAAAAAGGGCCGATAAATATAAAAAGAAATAAGCAAAGAAGAATAAAAACTGTAAAATCTACAAAAAGATTATTAGAAAATTTGGCTTCCTACCAATTTCCACATTCAGCAATGACCCTCACATTAGGCCGTAGTGTTGGCAGCAGAGCAAGGAATTGTAGTTCAGCCTTGGAGAGAACCTAAGGAACAACCAAAACAACATTTTAGTACCGCGCATTTTGCCAGATAAATTAATGTATATTCACCAAACAATCAGATTTAAAATTGCAATTGTTGTTGCAGTTAAGCTGCGAAGCTGGATATTAAGAAAAATTGCAACAAATTACAAATGAGGCTGCATCGCAATTGCAGAAGTTTCGATTTTTTCGATATTGTGACTGCAGACCTTTATGGTGTACTTATAATAAATTTCAATATGAGAAAACATAAAAGTAATGATCATTCTGTTTTAAGTATGTGAGGGGTATTTTAATATGATAAAAGTAAAGCATAATCCACACCTTGGCTTCAATGATCCACACCACCAGTCCTTTGGCATTTGGTGGTAATGCTTCCAATCTGTAATCAACTTCTGGTGGGAAATACCACCTTGCTATTGGTTGCTTTCCTAAATGAGCCTGGGATTCATGACAAAATTCTATGTAGTGTAAACTTAAGTAATAATTCTATGAACCACTGAGACATAATCTTTGAAGCGCTAAGACAGAAACACTCATTAGACATGACATTGACACTTACACGTAGAAACTAGTAACAGTTTGAAAAAATTGAAAGTTATAGAATGTAACCACACCACATGTATCGTTGTACTATTGTTGTCATACCTGACACATGTCAGATACAAGACACACTTTCAAACTAAAGTGTCGGTACGTACTACATTGGTTATAATAGCTATCAATGAAAGCCGAAAAAGAAATTTTAAAGGGTTCTTGAATGTGTGAGACGCTATCACTATAGTTCCTAAATGTATCGAAATTGCAAGCATGCCCACAAGTGTATCTTTTATCATTCATTTTGATTCACGAATCTATTTTTAGGTAGTCAATTTAGTCCTCAAATATGTTTTCCCTAGGTCAATTCCGTCCATAAAATTAATAAGAAAAGAGACACAATTTGAAATTTTAACGCTACACATATATTCATGCATCAAAATAGTTGTTTGCACAATTTTAAAGCTACCAAAAACAACTTGCATTCTAAAAAAAATTGCTTAATCTCAAAGCTACCCAAAAAAAGTATAGAATGTAATCATGTGTCATTGTCATGTTGGTGTCGATTACTAACACACCTCAAACACCAGAAATAGCTAAGAATCTTGGAGAACCTAAACAGAATTTTCAAAGCTTCAAAAAAGAAAAAAAAAACTTACAGGACAAACAGGGTGAACTTTGGTGAGAGTGGTTTCAGGATCACCAAGACCACGAGCTGTAAGGTCAAGAAAATAGTAACCTTGACGTCGAAGACGCGATAAGTAACGTCCTTCATACCCTCCTTCATGAGGAGTATATATTGCAAGTGCTTTATGTTCTTCAACATCTGAAAGCCAACGTCCAATATCAAATTTAACCAAATCTCCTCCAATGAAGTCACCTAATCCAATTCCACTACTGCATTTCACCACCCTTTTACTTCTATCACTGTTACATTCTTTTCCTCTCCATCCCATCATCAACCTTACAGTGTTGTTATGATTTTCAGCTATGAAGCTGTTCCTTGTTGGTTGCTGAATGTTAGAGCATGTTGGTCCTCCACAACCTAAGCTTGCAGAGGCTAACATTTTTGTTTTGTTTCTTTGCTTTTTTGGTGCTAATGAAGAAATTTATTGTTGAATAATGTACATTTTTTTTTATTTCTTCATAAGTTGAAAGATAAAGAAACATTGGTTAGAAATTGGAAATTAGGCAGAGGATGAATGATATTAGTTGTATGGTGGAGAAATGAGATAAAGTGATCGGTGAGAGAGATGGATCTTGTCTTCACTTGTAACCTTCAATTAGAGATAGTGGCATATCATCATGTGGTGAAACTATTCACTTATTCCCTCTTATTATTTACCTATAGTCCATGTGGTGAAACTTTCTCCTTTCCTTACTACAAAGACTCAAAAAAGTGAGTGCATTCTTTTTTGTTTTTTTGGTTTTTTTTAAGGATTATTACATGTCAATTTGTTGCGAATATTTTTACCTCTATTCGAATTATAGAATCCAGAATGTGTTTTGAAGATTGTTGTTCACATATTTGAGAAGGCTGAAAAACACGAGTAAAATACGGAAATACCCTTCGGCAGTTAACTGTCGAATTTTATTGGAACCAGTTGCAGTTAACTACCGAGGAAAACCTCGGCAGTTAACTGCCGATGTGTTTCTGCTACAAATGTGGCAGAAGCTCTCTCATCCATTATTACTCTCATTTTATCAAAAAAATTCAAATCTCTCTCAAAATCTCTCTAAAAAATCCCAACCAAATCCTATCAAATTTATTCAACAAAATCACAAGTAAGTAACTACAAAGCTATTAACTTACATTTTAGTTGTTATAAATGTTTTTTTTTTAGTTTTTAGTAGATTTAAATTAGTTTAGTTTTTGAGTAGATTTACATGTTATAATTCATTTTTAGAGTAGATGTTAGTTGATTAATGTAGTTAAAATGTTTGCATGATGTTTATGTTATAATTTAGAATTTTAG
>Ga0228711_1010591_pt1 | contig 12065 bp, 4 predicted proteins | sample MedpolnodulmetaG_2_FD_177996 | JGI IMG/M metagenome (GOLD analysis project Ga0228711, IMG submission 177996) | Root nodule microbial communities from Medicago polymorpha collected in Santa Monica, California, United States - brown nodules | ecosystem: Host-associated > Plants > Roots > Nodule...
TTGATAAAAAAAAAAAAAAATCGATCTTATCATGGAACCACTGTTATAGGAAACTGAATTTAGTATCACTAAAGTTTAAATTTGCGCATGACAGAAAATATTTTGATTATTTTGTTTTTGGAATGAAGTGTAGTTAAAATTTAGAAAGTCATGGTACAAGTGAAATGATGACTCTTCTATTGTCAATTTTTATGGTCCACCGGTAATCTGGTTTCTTTGTTGGAGGTTATTAGACAAACTTGGAAAATAATGATCATAAAAGAAGAAGAAAATTTAATGAATGTTGATCCAACTTATAAGGAGTTGGTTCGGGAGTATTTTCGTAATGGCATAAATTCAACTATTGTTATCGACACAAGCATGTGATGATGTGCATGATCATATACTAGCTCCTTCTGGAAATATGTTTTTTGCCTAATATGGAGCACTTTGATATGTTTTTACCTTTTAAAAAAAAATAAAGACATAAGTAATTATTATGTTTGATGTACTCAAGTAGGAGTATATGGAGTAGGTAAAAACTATCCTTAAGCTAATACTTTCATGAATTATGTGAATTAGAAAATTGATAAACATAACTATATTTCTTGTTACATTTAAAAAGTTTAATATAACTAACTAATATTTTTTGTAGAATAACAAACTAATCTTTTTTAAGTCAACAGAGAACTATATTAAAAACCTTTAGAAGCATAAGATGTATGTAAAAGGAATCAAAGTCAATATTTATAACTAACTAATTTTTTCAATTAACGTGATTTTCTTTCAAAACTTTGGTTGTTTTAATAATTTGATTTTGTTGCAAAATAAACAACGAGGGCTTTACAAATACATCAAGTTTTTTGGACCAATTTTACTATATTTGATATCAAAAGGAGTATATTTTATTTGTTGTTAGAGTGAATCTGTTGATTGTTTCTCTAAAATATTTAGGTAATTAAATTCTTAAGTATATAAAGTTTGATTTGGTGCTGGTATTCATAAATAAAACTCATTCAAACATTTAATTACTCGATAATAGAATATAAAGTCGGTCCAATAATCTTAAAAAATAAGTGAAAGTCTAAAACAAGTTTTGAATATGAGATCTTTCTTCTTCACATATAAGGCCATTTTAATTATAAAACTAATAAAAAAAATGGTTTCAGTCGCCTTACCCTCGGACCGGCCATGATAGAACATGTACTAAAGCTTAGGTAACGAGATTTGAAAACACAGGCCCTAGTTTGGCAGAACACACAGTGATAATAGAATATGTACTGTGTCACAAGGCATTTGAATGTGAGTTAAAATTATGTAAACGGTCAACTGGGAACGAGATAAGATAATGAATTTGTGGCCTAAAATGCATATGGAGTATTATCTTATCAAATCAATATGAATGCTGTGACAAAAAGGTTTATTGTCCTCTTCCACTCCTCACATTCACATTTCTACTCAAACAAAAACAAGGATTGTCCTATGTATCTAAAAAAACGCACGTTGATAAAAAAGAAATGATTAAATACTGTAACACGAGGAAAGCAATATACTTTGCCTAAAAAAGAAAAGAAAAAGAGATACACATGTCACTTAAATGTCGGGTAAAAACAAACACAGCATTAAATTCTTTCTCCACTCCTGACGCACTCACTAGATTTCCTTATAATGCAACTTCAAGAACTCTCTAGCTACTCAAAATGTAAATAGATAAAAATAACTAAAAATGACAACAACAACAAAAAATTAATGATATTTGAACAACATTTGTATATAATTATTATTATTATTTTTTTGCAAAATAATTATTAAAACTTTTGATAAATATACAATCGTTAAACAAATTAGTTAGATATACCCCTCGCAAGAAAAAAAAAAGTTAGATGCACAAAAATATGTTACGTCCGGCCCATGTTTTTAATTAGGTTGTACTATCAAATTTCGTTGCTAATCTTCACTATTTTTTTTTTGGTTACATAATCTTCACTAATTTGAGTATAATCAGATATACCGGTTTTTTATCTCTAAATTTGTCACAGTTGAGTTGGATTTAGATGTCTCGCCGATTTTCGTCACTACATTTTGTTTTTTTAATAAGCAATCAATCACTAAACTTTGTTTTTTAGCCGTCATAATATATAGAGAAGCAAAGAGAAGATTTTATTTGAAAAATTTGCAAATCAGAGATGAGAGGATTTTGTTTGGTAAATTTGTATAAGAGGGAGCTAGAGGGTAAAAGGAAAACGGTTGTTGGAAAAAGAAAAAAAAATCAAACCATGAAAGATCAAGAAGCAAAAACAAATGACTATCTGCAGTGTTGAGTGTTGACCATTTACAAATATAAAAGTATTAAAATAACTAGAAGCAAGGCAACAAACACATTTTTGTTCTTGCTAAAAAACACATTTTTGTTTTTAGTATTAATTATTAAATAAAAAAATAATTGAATAGCATAACTCAATTTAAATTTTAAATTGAAAATAAATTAAAATAATGTGGAGCCATCTAAGAGATTCATCATTCATCGTAAGAGATCTTGCATTGAAATAAAATCAATGTAAGTTGATTAAAAAATAATGTGGCATGTGGAGACCATTTAAGAGACCCAAATTGCAATAGTTAAGGGATGTTATAGCATTGAATATGCTTTAATAAAGCTATAAGGTATAAAAACATTAAGAAAAATTGAGTACAAACATGGACAACGTGCTACATGTTTAGGTTATGTTTTTCTTTGATCAAGTGTTTATTTATCTAGTCAAGGATATATAGAATCTCCAGCTGACCACTAGTATAACGTAATCACAATGCATAGTCCTGACGTAAGTAGAGTGCCCTACATCAAAACGAGAATAATCGCACTCAACTATCCAAGTCCAAATGAAATAGAAAAGCTTCACGTACATTAATTTATTTAATTGGCAAAAAGTAAACGAAAATTTATTTAATTGGATTCAAATGGTTAACGAATTTCGTCGAATAATGAAAGCTAGAAGAACCCGAGTTTAACTATAGGTGAACAATTCTAAGTCAGTTTTACTAACTTTCGAACTAATTTCAGATTATCAGGATCTCTTTATCTTGAAGGTTAACGATGATGAATATCAGAAAAACCCGAGTTTAATTATTAGCTGAAACAATTATAGGCCAGTTTTACTCATGCTGTTTAATTCATGTTGCTTGGCGTCTTCTTCGAAATCAGCTTCTTACGAAGGACAATCTTCTTAGTCGCGACATTCTATCTCATGAGAATCAGCTATGTGTGGGTGGCTGCGGGTTGGAGGAAACGTCTCATCAATTTTTTTTATACAAAAAATCCAATGAAGTCTAAGTTTTTAGATTTGTACGATGAAGATTTGGATTTGTTTACCAGTTTGATGAGTTTTTGATTTTTTTTTTTTTGAGTTTTTAATTTTTTTGATAAAAAAGGATAATTATGTTGATATTTTATAACATAAAGAACTAAATTGAGACCAAAAAAATAAAGGACAAAAGTGTTATCTGAAATTAAGTTAAGGGACGAATTGTGTAATTTTTCCTTTACATTATTTGATAATACCTTTTTTTACAAAAATAAATGATATTCATTCATTTAAATTGATAAAGTACATCGGTACAATACAAATTAAAAGTCGTTAAAAACAAAAGGGATAAATCTGCGAACAAACTCACATAATTTATATTAATAGCATAAAACGACAAACTATTTATACACCTACAAATATGAATATATTCAAGTCTTTAAAATCTCATGTCTTCATATCTACAACGTTAAAAGTCATTGATCAAATATACACTTACTCAAATTTAGATGCAAATTTCTACACGATAAAAATACTCAAAAAAATAATTCAAGAACACTTTTTTGTTTGGAACATTAATAGACAACACAACAGATTTGTGATCTCCTTTTGTTTTCTTTTCAGACTGTGTGAAAATGATTAGGTTGATGTGGGTACCAACCAAATTTGTCCCTCGTTCTAGTTTCATGACTTTCATCCATCCGAAAGGACGTGGGAAATATATTCGTCCAATTCTTTGGGGGTACGTGTCGTCTTTAAGGGCCGTTTATTTACATATAAAATAGAGAATGACAATTAATTTTTTTAATTTAAGAACAGATTCAGAAATTTTAAAGTGTGAGACGATACTGATATATTTTCGTATCTAGTTTTGTTATTAGTGGGAAAAACTCTTTCAATAGCATTAGATATCACTAAACAAATAAATAAATAAATATAACAACATACTTCATGTTTTCTAAATATATACTATTTTTCCCCAAAAAAATTAGATGATATTTTTAGGGTTAAAAATATGTTTTTACTATCTATAAATATATTAATTTTTCGTTTTAATTCTTTTATAATTTTTCTTCGACTTTTGTATCGGAGGAACACTAGATTCAAAGTCAATGAAAACATTCAAACTTAAAAAATTTGCATATAAAATTCATCAATGAACTTTATATATGCAAATTCAACTCTAGAACGGATATATCCCAGAAAAAAGAGTCAGAAGTGATATATGAAAGACTTCATTGTATTAGTTCGACATAAATAAGATATATAATTTTACTCAAACAGTTCTACGTCGTAATTTTTTTGGGTCAAATCTACGTTGGAATTAAACTGCTCCATAAGCAGCTTATCTTCAATCACTCGTATAACAAGTTTAAATATTTTTATTTTTTTGGAATGAAGTGTGGATAAAAAGTTTAGAGAGTCGTGGTACAAGTGAAATGATGATGACTCTTCTATTGTCAATTTTAATGGTCCACCGGTAATCCGGTTCTCTGTTGGAGGTTATTAGACAAACCTCGAAAATGATGATCATAAAAGAAGGAGAAAATTTAATGAATGTTGATCCAACTTATATAATGAGTTGGTTCTCGAGTATTTTCGTAATAGCATAAATTCAACTATCCTTAAACAAAGCTTCAAAAAAACTATCCTTAAACTAAAATTTTCATGAAACATTTAAATTCTTATAGAAAATGATAAATAAAATTATATTTCCTGTGACATTTAAAAAATTAAATATAACTAACCAATGTTTTTTTTAATAACAAACTAATTTTTTTTAAGAAGTCAAAAGAGAACTATATTAAAAACCTTTAGAAGCAAAAGATGTGTCTAAAAAGGGATCAAAGTTAATATTTATAACTAACTAATATTTTTAATAAACGTGATTTTGCTTTCTAAACTTTGGTTGTTTTAATATTTTGATTTTGTTTCAAAACAACGAGGGTTTCGCAGATACAATATCGGTTCTTCTGTTACTTCTTTCCTTCTCAAACCTTAGTCGTCACTCATTTCTTCTTCTTGTCTATCGAAGAGAGGTGATTCAAGGTCAATTTTGACCCAAAATCACTCATCTAAATTGTTTTTCCTTCTTTTATAATTGAATAAGTGATTTCCACGTAATTTCAGTATTCTTTTGTTTGTTTTTGTGATTTCGTTGTCTCTACAGGACTCTGTTTGTTTTGATTTTCTACATTTGTACGATGTGTTTTTTATTTCTCGTCTTAATGCGGTGTTTATTGGATTCAAGCTGAAAGATCAACTTTGAGCAAGCGCAGATCCGACCAATGACTTTGGCGGCGTTAATGTTGCAAATCCGAAGATATGAGTATTCTGGAAATTTGAATATAGTCATATTTGTAGACATAAGTACTTTGTCGTTTTATGTTATTAACATGGATGTTGTGAGTTTGTTCGCATATTCATCCTTTTTATTTTTAGTGACTTTGAATTTATATTACTCTATCAATTTGATTGAATCAATATCGTTTTTTTTTGTCAAAAAAAATACATCAAGTATTTTGGACCAATTTTACTATATTTGATATCGAAATTAGTATATTTTATTTGATTTTAAAGTATGTTGATAGTTCATCTAAAATATTTAGGGTAAATTCTTAAGTCTTCAGAGTTTGATTTAGCGCTGGTATTCTATAAATAAAATTCATTAAAAAATGTAATAGAGTCGACTCAATAATCTTAAAAAATAAATAAAACCTAAAGCAAATTTTAAATATGAGATTTTTCATGCCTGAAAAGTGGTTGTTTTTACTTATAAGTTTCAGTGGCTTTTACCTAAAACCGAGTAACCGACCATAGTAGAAAACACATGCCCTAGTTTGGCAGAACACACAGGGAAAATATAATATGTACTGTGTTACAAGGCATGTGAATGTGAATGTCAACTGAGAACGAGATAAGAGATAACAAGTATGTGGCCTCTCCCCTCAAAAAAAAAAAAAGTATGTGGCCTCTAATGACTAATGCACATGGATGAATTATGATGTAGTAAGAGAGACACAACAATAATTTTCAGCTTAAAATTTTTTTTTTACGTCTGTCCATATTTTTAATTAGGTTGCATCAAATTTCATTGTTAATGTTCACTAATTTGAGTTTATTCAGATATACAGTTTTTTATCTCTAAATTTGTCACACCCAAGTGAGATTTAGTTCTCTCGTCAATTTTCGTTACTAAATTTTGTTTGTTTTTTCACAAGCAATCACAAAATTTTATTTTTTTAGCCGTGATAATAGAGTAATGATATTTTTACAACTATTTGATGATAACTTTTGTGACAACCTTCCTTTTCTCTCTTTTTATTGGCTAAAAATAATAGAAAGAGAAAAAGGAAGAGAGAGGGTAAAAACATCATGTGAGTATGAGAGAGAAAGTTGTCCAAAAATTATCATAAAATGTTTGTACAAATATTATTACTCGTGATAATATATATAAAAGCAAGGATAAGATTTTGTTTAGAAAAATTGCAAAACAGAGAAGAGATCGACGATTGGTTGAGAGGATTTTATTGGGCAAATTTGTATAAGAGGGAGCTAGAGGGTTTCTCATTTGTTACCAAGAGAGTAAAAGGAAAACGGTTGTTGAAAAAAAAAATCAAACCATGGAAGACCTAGAAGCAAAAAAATGACTATATGCAGTGTTGACCATTTACAAGACAAATTCTAATATGGACCAGTTGTCCAATATGTTCCACCATGGATCAGTTTTTGCAAATCGATTTCAACCATGGATATAATATTAAAATATTGACTGGCCAGGATCAATTCTATTAGCAGGTTTTCAATCGGGTTTTTTATTTTATTTAAATATTGTCATGTTTTTAGAAAATGCTCAATAATAGTTATAAAATATAAGAAATAACTTAATATTGCATCATAAATCAAATGAATTAACAAATTACTTTTAATTATGTCATTACTGAAATAATTAAGTTCTAAATCCATAAAATTAAGATTTTTGATTCTTCGTTCAACAAAAAATTAAGATTGTTGGTTCTTCCTTCAACAATCGATCTTGTCTTCATCAATGTTTGCAACTTTCGCTTTCCCTTCATCGTTGTTCTCAACTCGCATCGTTCAATGACTGTAGTTTCAAAAAAGTAAAGTTGGTTTGTTTAATTAGTTATTGGTTTTCGATTTAAAATCATTTATTTGGTACGATTGTGTTGGAGATTAACATCAGCTTGAGTTGCGTGTGAGTTGGGACCAAATGAAGCAATGGGCTGTTGTCAATTCGCAGCATAGATTAATGAGTAAAGATTGAGAGTTGTGGGTAGGTTGAGTTATTTGAAACAGGTTAATTGTGTTAGTGATAAACATCTGATTGAGTTACAGGTGGGGGTACTCATGTTATAAAATGAATCAATGGGTTGTTCAATACCAATATAACACATTGAGTAGTTGTGGTTAAACTAGCCAATTGACTGCAATACCATTAGCCTACTATTACAGTTGGTTTCTCATTTTTGTTTCATTGATATATGATCTATATATGTTGCAGTACGATTGTATGATATGCTTGCATTGCCATACATGTTGATTTAGGTCCCAATAAGTAAACAATTGTCAACAAACAAAACTTAACATACATGTCCCTCCTAAATGACATCACATCATTTAGTAAGGTTATGTACAATAATTAAAATAACTCAAGGCAACAAACACTTTTGGTTTTTAGTATTAATTATTATATATAAAATAATTGAATAGCATATCTCAATTTAAAATAATGTGGAGCCATCTAAGAGATTCCTCGTAAGAGATCTTGCATTGAAGTAAAGTTAATGTATGTTGATTAACAAATAATGTGGCATGTGGAGACCATTTAAGAGACCCAAATCGCAATAGTTAAGGGATATTATAGCTCATTTGAAAAATAGTCTCTATATTTTATTAAATGTTTTTAAAATCCATACATTTTATCTTCGTTATCGAAATTAGTCCTTACTGTTAATTCTCTAAAAGAATGCTAATGTGGCGGTTAGTGGATCCCAATTATTTTAGGGTTAAATATGTTATTGATCCCTACATTTTGCATTATTTTGAAGAATAGTCCTTATTATTTTAGGGATTTTAAAAACATTTATTGAAATGTAAGGACTATTTTTCAAAGTCACGCAGAATGTAGGGACAAAAAACATATTTAATCTTAAAAATAATTGGGACCCACTAAATGCCACATCAGCATTCTGTTGGGGAATTAAAAGCAGAGACTAATTTTGATAAATGAGATAAAATGTGAGGATTTTATAAACATTTAATGAAATGTAAGGACTATTTTTCAAAGAGACACAAAATGTAAGAATTAAAGACATATTTAACCTATAAAACTATACAGTATGAAAACATTTAAACAAAAAAAATTGACTACAAATGGACAACCTTCTACATGATATGTTTATTTATTTTTTTGTCAAGTCAGGTTAGGTTATTCAGCTACATGATAGGTTTATTTATTTTTGGGTCTTGCTGACTATTGTCTTGAGGGTAATAGTTAAAGAAGCCAAAAGTGACATGTTTGCATTGGTTTCAATAACATTTTAACTTTTAAAAAGTTAAATTTATCACTTTTTACCATTTTTCAATACTATATTCTTATTTTTATCTCTTTATCCAACGCCCTAAGAATAATAATTAACATTCTACTTTATTTTTTTTTCAAGTCATGTTAGGTTATTTATCCAGTAAATGATATATACTATATAGAATCTCCAGCTCACCACTAGTATAACGTAATCACAGTGAAAATATAGTCCTGACGTATGTAGAGTACCTATACCAAAACGTGTAAAATCACACTCAATTCTCCAACTCTGCAAATTAGTTTACTTTGTAAGATACTAGTTTCTCCTTTTTAAATTATATGACATTTTAAATATTTCACATTTATTAAAAAAATGTAATTAATTGTGTATAAGAAAAAGAATAAAAAAATGAGAGAGTAATTAATAAACTATGACAAAAAGCTTCAAGTCTTGCTGTTCTCTCTAGAAATTTTATCTTCTTGTAAAGATGATATTTAAATTACAAACATTAAAATAATAGTATTTAAATTCTACATAAAAATCACATGTGTTCATTAAACAACTCTGTTTGGAACAATAAAATAGACAACACAACAGATTTGTGATCTCCTTTTGTTTTCTTTTCAGACTTGCGTGAAAATGATTAGGGTTGAAGTGGGTACCAATCCAATATGTTCTTTTGCGGGGCAATCAAATTGGTCCTTCGTTCTAGTTCATCCATCCGAATGGACGTGGTAAACATATTCGTCCAATTCTTTGGGGCATGTGTCTTCTTTAAGGACCGTTTATTACATATAAAACAGAAAATGACAGTTAATTTCTCATCTTGTTTTCTCATTAGTGGAAGAAACTCTTTCAATAGCATTAGATATTTACCTAAAAAAAAATATATTAGATATTACTTTACAAAGTCACCGTGAACTTAACTCAATTGATAGGGACAATGCATAATATATGCAAGATCCGATGTTTGAACCACAACCACCACAAAAAAAAAGATATTACCTTAAATAAATATAATAATATACTCCATATTTTCTAAATTCATAATATTTTTATGTAAATAAACATCAAGACACTTTACAAACAAGTTTTTATTTTAACGTTACTTTGGGGTATATGGTCTTTCCGTTTTTATTGATAAAAAAGATAAAAAAAAAAAGGGTAAAAAATAACAGTTAAGTGAATTGTTTGTCAAAAAAACAATTAAGTGAATTGTAAAATTGAAAGATAAAAATATTACAAAAAATCAATATTTTTTTAAATAAAGTTAAAATAAGGATTTTTTTATAGTCACCATATTGTTTCTATATTGTTGTCGATTGTTCATCATATTATTGTGAATCGATCCTATCTGAATGTGATTTAATTAATTTTTTAATTGATAACTTCAATAATTTCATAAATATGATAAAATAGTTTAAATGAATAATAAAAATGAAAGAAAAAAAATCAAACCCAAACAGGAGTATCCTTTTGTATATTGTTAAAGGTAATTACCACAACATAATTATAAATATGATATGTTAAATCAACATATAAAATATCACACAAATTATTTAGCCAAATCAAAAGCATCTAAAATACAAAAAAAAGAAAAGAACAAGTTCATATTACAATAAATATCAAAGACTTAAGATTAAATAACTAATTTTAGTATTACATAAAGATATATTTATAGTTTATATAATGTGCTAGTGTGGGGCGAGCTAATCACTAGAGTGTCTGTACCCGCACTCATACTCGTTCAAATATGCAGGTAATTACCTGAGTCCAAACTCATACCCAACAATGTGGATTTTAAATGCTATCATGGATATTTATTGCAGTTGCCCATTGAGTTGTGTCCAATTGTTATCCCTACTAAAATGATGGGTACATCGTTTTATATGAGCAAGCTACATCATTTTTATGCACTACAACAAAAACTAATGTATTGTACGAAAATTACATCCAAAATGATGCAGATGGATCAACAAAAGTTGATGTATAATAGGTCAATAAAAGAAATTCTTCTACTATATATTATGCACATTATTTTAAATTTTAATTAGTATATTTTAAATCTTTGATAATATATAATTATTTTACACATGCATTGAATGATACGTTGTCATGTCAATTAATGAATATGAAACACATGAATTGTCATACTAATTAATTGATGTGGCAACATATCATTGGTTACATGTATAAAATAATTTCACACAAATAAAGTATACTAATTAAACTTTGGGTTAATGATGTTTTACCCCCTGTAATATAGGTCATTTTCGGGTTTACTCTCTGTAAATATTATTTTTTTATTTACCCCCTTGTAACTTTTTTTTATATAGGCCATTCAAAAACGAAAATTTTTGGGAAAAAAATAATTTGGTTTTTGAATGACCTATTAAGGGTATTATATATATACATTTTTTATAGGAGGGTAATCAAATTTTTCACTGGGGATAAATCCAGAATTGACCTATATTATAGGGGATAAAACATTATTAACCCTTAAACTTTTATTTTAATAGTTCGAAAAGAAAACTCTTATTTTAATTCATTACCTTGTTTTAATTTGCCTTTGTTTTTTTTTGTTTTGAGGGGAGCTTGCCTTGCCTTTGTTAAAAACAAAAAACCTTACGCGCATATTAGGTATGACTAATGACTTTATGTTATTTTAATTGTAGATATTAACATTTTTTTTTGGAGAGAAATGTAGATATGAACATGACTACTATAATATTGTTTCGAATAAATTACTATTATTATAACTAGCGGAAAGATGGGCACTCAAATGTCCGTCTTTCTGCTCTTTTTCTTACGTTAACGTTTGAAAATTATGAACGGTTTTTTTTTTATAAAATTTTGATTTTGATTAAAAATAAAATAAAATATAAATGTTTGTTGCTTTCAATTTATAAAAAATCAAACTAACCATGATTATCTATTTCAACGACACCGACAATAATACAATATAACAAAAAAATATAATCTAAATTCTTTTTTAATGACACCAACAACAATTTTTTTTATAGAAAAAATTGTTTAAAGATATAATTGGAATGATGAAAAAGTAAGTATAAGTATACTCATCTAGTTTGTTACATTTTTCAAATGATAAAGGAAAAAAAACAAAAAATATATATTCATATCGTGTTTGTTTTTTTTTTTTGAAGAGGCTAAAATGAAATATATTAACACATGAAAACGCTATTCCCGGCACAAGGTTTCCCAAGGAAAGGAAGCAATG
>Ga0228711_1010592_pt1 | contig 12057 bp, 9 predicted proteins | sample MedpolnodulmetaG_2_FD_177996 | JGI IMG/M metagenome (GOLD analysis project Ga0228711, IMG submission 177996) | Root nodule microbial communities from Medicago polymorpha collected in Santa Monica, California, United States - brown nodules | ecosystem: Host-associated > Plants > Roots > Nodule...
AGAATCGAACCACAATTATCAAGATTTTTTTTGATAAAATTAATCAAGATGTAAAAAAACAATATTATAATATATTAATTATAATTACATATATATATATATATATAGTATAATCCTTAAAAAAAAATGAATATTCATTAGAGGTGTAAATAAACTTACCATATATATAGATATTAGTGTACAGTTTATTATCAAAAAAGACAAGTTAAGTTTGTTTTTTTTATTCAGTTTCATTTTGTTACGTAACAAAAAAATAAAAATCTTCCTTAAAAAAATAAAAATAAATTTTTTAGTTACGTGTGTTACTTTAGTAAGATATATAGCAATTTTGTTACTCATGCACCGCCAAAGATAACTAACATTATAATTAAAATATATATTTTGAAAAAGTGGATTTAGAGAGAATCGAAGGAGGTTACATAAATTCATAAGCTCCTTGTTAAGCCGGAGGGTAAGCTGAAAATTTAGGCTTATTAAAATATGGCATAAGCAGTTTATGAAACTATGATAAGCTATTTTTATTTATTTACCCAAACACCTTTAAAAAGGCTTATGAGAGCAGATAAACACACATAAGCTCAAAATAAGCCAATCCAAACGGGGCATTGTAATATAAAAAAACTAATGCTAACTTGTACTACTAATTTTTACTATTTTTTTTTAAGTCAAAGTAGATTATACAGTTGGAAAATAAAAATTGTGACAACGAGGTTTTTTTATGTTCTCTTTTTTAAAGATAGAGTTGGATGATGGTTGGCATGCCATATTTCTATTTAAAAGTAATTTTCATTGGAAGATGGATATTCAAAATCTCGAGAAGTGTCACGCTCAAGTATTCTTCTCATGCAACTACAAGAGCAAGCACCATAAAGCAACGTTCGAGAATCTTGAGTTTTCGAAAACAGAAATACATTGTTTCAATATTAACTTCGTATCCTATTTAAGAAAGGGTTATTAAATGCAAGATAACCGAAACGTTCTGCTTTCTGCTACTTCTTAGCTCTCCATTTACTTTATTTTTGTGTTTTTAAATATGTCAAATTAAAAATATTTCATCCTCTCAAAAAAAATAATACTCCAACCAAACAGATCCTAAATACAAACAAAACATACCGTGTCCACTACTCTAATTTGAAGTGGATGGTAAATTATTTATAAAACAATTAAAAAATAAAAGGTAAACACTAAATTTTGAACATATTTAAACATATTATTATAAAATAAAATTTAAATAGAATGTCTAATAAATTCAAAGTTCTCTAAAAAGAAGTTCATTAACTATCGAAATAAAACAGAATGAAAAGGATTAGGTCTCATCAACCGGGGTTTGAAAAGAATTAAAACCTATAAAAAAATTGGAGCAGCTATTTATTTAATTTAAAAATGTAAATACGAAATATCACCACCAAACAATAAAGAGATGATCTGTGAGCTTAACTCAGTTGGTATGGATATTGCATATTATATGCAGGGGCCGGGTTCGAACTCCGGACACCCACTTCTCCACGGTTAAATTATGTGAGTTTTAGCCATTAGGCTACTTGACCAAAAAAAATAAAGAGATGAGTATTTTGTCAAAATAATAATAATAATAATAATAATAATAAAGAGATGAGTACGAAATGTGGCTAAAATTCAGTAACTCCCTAAACCATAAAAAAAAAAAAAAAAAAAACTAACTCTCTAAAATCATTGACCTACGTTGTCATTTTATGTTTACTTGTTAGCAATTTTGTTGCAACACAATATATCTTCGATGCGAGGGTTTTTTTAATCAGAAAGTTGTGCTTTTGGATTGTGGGTGTTTTTGGAGAAGAAGATGAGTAACCAAAAGAAGAAGATGAATTTTCCTATAGAGGGTTTCAAGCGCGGTGTTATCATGGATCCTGAATATGGTGACAAGGCTTGGAACATTTTGGAACATGCAATTCATCAGATATACAATCACAACACTAATGATCTCAGTTTTGATGATCTTTACAGGTTCTTTCTCATCATTGGCAAAACCCTACTTTATCTGATATTATGCTCTTTAGTTTTGATCATAATTGTGCAGTTATTTTCATTGTCTCTTAAGGTATACTATATAGCTGTAGTTGTCATTGGATTTTTCGAGGGGGTTTTGGAATAATCAAATTGGTGTCTGGTAAAAGAAAATTTTCATAAACATTTGGAAGAAATTATGAAAATTGACGATCATAAATTCCTCTAAATTACATACTATTATCATAAGCTGATTCCAAGTTATTATGCAGAGTTTACCCTAATTTCCTCTTTGATTAAAGAAATAGCTTCTACATAGGTTCTTATATGTGTTAGGTGTCCAACACTGACACATGTGATTACATTGAATAACGTCATTTTCTCAAATTATCATCGGTGTCGCATCCTTACTAGTGCTTCATGGAGGATAGGCACATATTGAATAACTGTTTAATTGACATGTGTGTCCAAATGCTCCCCTTTTCTCTTTTTCTTTTATGGATTGGTTGAATAACAGAACTTGTTCAACAGAATTGCATCAATCTATATAGCTTCAATTTTGTATGCAATGAAATTTAACTACGTTGAACAAGTTGCAAATTAATTTATGGTTTTGTTAACAATATTCATTATGAAAGAGTTTATGTTAAAGATCCAAATTATAATTGTACTCTAGTTCTCTGATTTTTATATATATATTTTATTTGCTATAAAAAAAATTAGAAGTTTATTTTTAAAGAAAGCATTCAATTCATTTTTATATTTCTGATGCTAGGAATGTTTTTTTCCTAATAAAATCATTTCAACTCTAAATATAGTCAATATATAACTGCAAATAGGGGTAGGTTGGACCTAATAATGAAAATAAAATAATCTCCTCAAACAAATAAACTTTGACAACTTTTGCAGTAAATTCTTAATGGGATAAGACCGTGTTGTTGTTGTTTTGCATGAAATTTGAGCGACGAATGGATCATGTATTTTTCCCCACTTTCCATAGTTCCGTCTTAGCACGAATTTCATGTTTCTAATATGATCTTTATTTTGTGGATTTAGATATGCTTGCAATATGGTTGTTCACGATTTTGGCGAGAAGCTATACTCTGGGCTGGTTGCCACTACGACTTCTCATCTCAAAGAGATAGCTAGATCTTTTGAAGGCACTGAAGGAAGTTCCTTTCTTGAAGAATTGGTCAGAAAATGGAATGATCATAAGAAGGCATTACAAATGATTAGAGACGTTCTGATGTACATGGATAGGGTTTATGTCCCACGCACCAAGAAGACACATGTTTATGAACTTGGCTTGAACTTATGGACAGAAAATGTTATTAGTTCGAAACAGATAAGGACTCGACTGTCGAATACACTTTTGAAGTTACTACACAGAGAGCGTTCAGGGGAAGATGTTCACAGAGAACTTATTAGAAATATAAAAACGATGCTAATGGATTTAGGTTCTTCTGTTTATGAGCAAGAATTTGAGACTCCGTTTCTGCAAGTTTCAGTTAAGTTCTACAGCGCTGAATCCCAGAAATTTATTGAGTGCTGTGATTGCGGGGATTATCTCAAGAAAGTTGAGAGCCTCCTGAATGAGGAATCTGATAGAGTGTGCCACTACTTGGACCCTAGCACTGAAAAGAAGATTACTAATGTGATCGAGAAGGAGATGATTGAAAATCACATCCTTAGATTAATCCATATGGAGAATTCTGGGTTAGTAAACATGCTTTGTGGTGATAAATATGAAGATTTGGGTAGAATGTATAACTTGTTTCGTCGTGTTCCTGATGGTCTCTCAAAAATACGTGAAGTGATGACTTCACACATTCGAGAGTCTGTACTAAAGCTTGCTACTGATCCAAAAAGGTTGAAGGATCCTATTGGATTTGTTCAGAGGTTCTTACACGAGAAAGATAAATACGACAAGATTATAAACTTGGTATTTAGTAATGAAAAGTCGTTCCAAAATGCTTTTAATTCTGCATTTGAATCATTTTCTGAAGAGTACATTTTAGTATAGAGGAAGACAGAAAGCCCGAGTTGAGGCAGCAATAGTGAGGATTATGAAATCTTGGATGCAACTTGATCGATTTTGAGTTTGTGAACTGACAGAACTGTGAAGTATTTGATGGAAACTATTTGCATGAATGTAATTAGTTTAGAGATGCAATTTGTGAAAGCTTAGGTTTCGAACTTGATTCTTGATAACATCAGTTGGTTTTGATTTTAAGGTCTGTTTTTCCTTCAATTTTGTTTATCAAGTTCCTATGCATTTTCTTATCGTTGTATAGGGTAACCAAAATAATATAAATCTATTGGGACCATCTTTGACACCCTATTTATTTATAATGTACTGCAAATCATACAACAGAAATGAAATACCATATTTCCAGATAAAGAAATTTTGGAGTGATGTGTTCATTATGTTTTACAAAAAAATTGAAGATAAAAAATCTTTTATATGGAGATAGGGGATTTGTCAATCGGCTTTATAAAAAAAATAAAAAATAAAAACATACAAGACATAGAATTTTAGTAACATAATGAATCGGAATAGCAAAATGTGGTATGATTGAGCCTCACTTTTGAAAAATAAAAATCCTATATATTGTCTTTATACATAGGTATATATATACTCTTAATTTAATTTAAAAACACTTAATGCAAGAAGTTGAGAGTTTTTCCAAAAACAAAAAAAAAACAATAAAATAAATTTGACTTATGTTTTACTTTTTTGAAAGAGACTTATGTTTTACTTAAAGTCTAGAAAATGATTTGTATTTAGCTAAAAAAAATTATAGGAAAATGCTAACAAGTTCTTTTTTTTTTGTTGGTGAATTGTCCTTTTTTTGTGAATTGCTAAGAAGTTCTCTTAGGACATTGTTCAAGGCATAAAAAATGACAATTTTTACTTAGAAAAATGAGTAATATTTATAACTTTTGCAAGTGTTTTATGTCATGATGCTTAAAAATGAATTGTTCTATTTTTAAAAATATTTTTCATGTCATGGATTTTTTAAACAATGATCTAGGACATTTGTTAGCACTATCAAGGACGGCTCAGAGTATGTGCATTTTGGTCTATAACACAAAATCTCAAAATTTTGTGGTCTCTAATTATTATTTTTTACGTATAAGATTAATCGGTATGGTCTAGTGTCATAGCCTATTTCTTGTAGGCAAGTGATTCTGGGTTCAAATCCTCAATATGCTTTTTCATTGTATGTGTTTCATTTTGAGTTTAAAAGTCATGTCCCAATGTATCTTTTGTCATGAAATGGAGAAGCTATTATTTCCACCTTCACCCAAATGTGTGAATATTAGCTCTAACTATGGATCCAACAAATTAATAATTATAGTTTGAATCGGTTTAAATTAAGACATAAAATTAGAATAAACTTTGCAGAACATATATTCGAACCAAATAAAGGAAAGTCCCATTCACAAACCCAACCACGAGGAGCTAAGATCCTCTCCATTTATGTCATTCTCATTCCAAACATTTGATAAATTTTGCAAATTAATATATATATTTATGAGCTCACAATTGGATGAAGTAAACTACTTCTTTTTAATAGAAAATGATTATTGTTGTTTCCGTAAACTTAACTCAGTTGGTAATGACATTGTATAATATACTAGTGGATATATCCGTGTACCGCACGGGAAAATGTTCATTTGACCTAAATTAAAATAAAATATCATATACTATACATATCTCAATCTATTTTAAATTTGAATAAAGATTTTAAGAGTATTCTATAAATAAATTAGTGGTTGATAGAAATTTATTTTAATTTAATTAAAATCAGTTTTCCAAATTAACAACATAAGTTGTATAAATTAATGTGACCATGGAAATTTATTTTGAGTTGTTATAATCAATTTTTAAGCAAAGAGGCCTCTTATAAAGCAATACTATAAATTATCATAAGATAATATAAAATTTAAGGTTTCCGACTATATCAATCTATGGATGTAAATGTTCTGGCTAAACTATATTCTATTAAAATAATATTGCAATTTACTTAACTCTCGTTTCAAAAATAAGTGTCTTTCCCTTAATATGGTGACAGAACAATGCATAATAATATTTTCTTAACTTTTGAATACATATGGTATCATTACAACCACTGTACAAAATTCGTTGGCTAAGACATATTCATTAAACCGCCTCAACACACCTAATGATAGCTGAGATAGCAAAATATATTAGTTGATGTACATAAACTACACATAGCTAGCTAGACCATAAGAACAATAGAATCAAGATATAATCTTCAGTTCCTGCTTACATCATATGAAGACTAAATTAGCAAACAAAGTCAAATTAAAAGCCAAATATTCAAAGCTGTAGTGTGAATAATGTTAAAGGGATAATAAAACAAAAATATTTTAAAAGCTCATCCTAAGGAAAGTCGTTTTCACTCGGGACTTCTTTCTATGCTAGGCTAGCATGCTTCTACTTCTATTCTTGATCTGGATTCTTAAACCTTTATTCTAAGATAAGATGCCAGTCTATAAATCTGTACTTGTTAACTAAAAGACTTTCAACGGATTTAGAATCAATCAATCCCATCTGTCTATTAGTTCAAGCATATTCTCTAACACTAGATTCTTGCTAACATAAAGATAACCGCCTATTCTATCAAGTAGTCGATTCAATAACAGACGATTTGCTACAAAGAGACAATTTGGTGCGCATTTCATGCTATAACTCCACGGTGGCTAGCTTTCCTGCTTATGTGCTTGCTAATAATTAATTCCTAGATACGCGTAATCATCTTCTGAGGAGATATCTGTTCTTTTTGTGTTAGAATTCACCTTATAGATGGCTTGAACAAGCTTTCTTATGACTTATAGACTCGGATCTAATCACACACCCACTTTCATTTTGTCCATAACAAAACTAAAGGAAAGACTGAACGGGACTATGAGATGGATAATCGAGACCCTCTTGTGCTTTGCTGCCTATTTAGGATAGTCATGTTCACCTTGTTCAATGGCTCGCGAACTCCTTACCTTAAGGGATATGTCTCACTATACAAAGTACATGTAGTTCAGTAGCATAAAAGGAAACAACAGAGATGAGCACACATCTCGATCTCTTAAAAGCCTCTCTTAACGAGCTTAGATTTTTCTACACCTTTCTCGCTTCAACTTAGGCGAGAGAAAGATCAGCCAAACGGGTTCCGATTGTGAGTTAGAAATCAAAACCGACTTCCTGGATACATACCAGATTTTGTCCATGATTATTAAGGTAACCAGAGAAGCTCCATGTTTAGCTGTAGTTCCGCAGATAGAGGAACTGCTTTGAGCATTGGTATGAAACCCGGAATATTTTATTTCAAATCGTGATGAGTTAAAGAAACCCACCCAGAATTCAAGCCATGATAGGATAGGGAAAGAAGCTTGCGCATCTTTCTATGTTATGTTTGTTGATGGATCTGACAAAGTGGTATCAGATATTTTTTCTTAAATGGAAACTTGTATAGGCCCATATAAAACCCTTCATTTGGGATATGGCTATAATGAGAATATCTTGCTTTCCACACCCGCTAGTGCGAATACACTTTCATTTACTTGGGCTCGTGAGGTGGTGGCAAATGGCCTGATCTATGCTTATGCTCTTGTCTAAGGAGTCTGCAAACTCTTATTAGACTGCTTGTGCCTATGTCTCGTGAAATCCATGATGTTCATCTCTTTTTTCGCTCGTGAGCAGAATTCGTGCTAAACTAGCTCTACTATAACTATATAAATCAATTTTATAAGTGGCTTCCTCGAGCATTGAAATTATGGCTTTACCTCATCCCACTCATCTCCGTTCTCCCTCTAAACTCTAAAGGAAGAAGATTCTACATCGTAAAGGTAAAGGAAGCGGGTGCCCAATCACTAACCAGGGGGTGGTCTTCATCAAGCCCTCTCTGTAATAGCATACGCAAGTATGCGCTTGCTAGGATCTAGACTTAGACAACAATCAGGAGAGAAGATAAAGTGGCTAAATCTAAAATCTCTCTACGTTTACCAACCCTGCCCTGCCTAGTTGAATTCAATTCAATAAATACCACCGGAACAAATGTCTTTTATGGTGTCAAGTATCTAAAATCGAAAGCAAAACATTAGGTAGAATGGATATAACATTGTAAAAAAGCTCGCTTAGATATGAAGAAGCAAATATCCATATCATATTCAAAATGCAAGGCATTTTACACATGCAATTCACAATAATGTCATTTCATTTGCTTCAATTTGAAACTAAAAGCGCCTTCTTGATGAAAAGGTGCAAAAATTAGATCCAAAATAAGAACTGATTTGCAAAATAAATTCATATTTTCAGGAGAACCCAAAGAAAATATATCCAAAATTATAAGCCAAAAAAACAGCAATCCAAAAATCTTATCCAATGCATTGCTTCGTTTTCCTTTCCAAGTCTACAAACAACAACACAAAAAACAACTTAGAGATCAAATTAATGGAATCAACATAGAAAAGAGTTAATTTAACTCCGTGAAATGTAATTTTTGAATTTGATAGCATCATAAGGTAACATTTTAAAAATAAAATTCAGTCTTTTGATTTAGAAGCACAAACTGAGAAAAGCAATGAAAGAATTTTTTTATGGAACAATGGTGAAAAACTTGAATAAAACTGAATCAAAACTGTTATAACCTAAACAATTATGATCTAGGGTTTCTAGGGTTTTAGAGATTTGGAGAGAGAGAGAGAGAGATTGAATATGTAAATTTCTGCAGAGTTTTATTGAATGAATGAATCCACATTATTTACAACTAATATGGAGTATATATATGATGCACGATGGTTTTCTTAGTAATTTAGTAATATTTTATTAATTAAGCCTAATTTCTAGAACTTTCTATTTTGTTTTCAGTTTGTTATTTTTTGCCCATTAGGGTTTGTTATTTCCCTATTTAAGCTTAACAGTTGTAGCCTAAGAGACGACTTTTATTTAATCAATAATATTTTGGAGAGTTTTTTCTCAATTTCTGGTGGACTCCGGAACCCTATTTTCACAAGTTTGTTGCTTGTAAACTTGTTTCTTTTCAATCTAGGTATAGCGCTTGCTAGCCTACGCTTCTGATTGTGTCACTTGGTAGCAGAGCAAGTTTCTCCTGTTCTTTTCCTAATGGATCAGCCATGGGAGATCAATTGATGACGAGGGCAGAGTTTTTCGGTATAACCGCCACTCTTACCACGACCATCAAAACTCTGTCAGATCAGATGGCAGCGATGACAACTAAGGATGACGACATCAACAACAACTGCAACAACAAGAACAACAACAACAACAACAACAACAACAACAGAAACAATCTGAATAGGAGAGGAGAACCATTTCCGGTTATTAGGGTTCGTAATAACAACCTTACTATTGTTATGTACCGAAAATCAGAACATACCCGTGAATCTAATTTGGAATACTATGAGCATAAGTATTACAACAAGTTGAAGGATGATTACTACAAGTTTAAAGTCTTCGATTCGATATATCGTTGTCCGTTTTGTTACAACAAAGATTACTCCTTGACCGACCTTTTGAGACATGCTTCCATAATTGCAGGTAACTCGCGTAAGACGGTTAAAGATATTGTTAAACATTTTGTTTTGATAATGTATATTCTAAAGTATCATAATGTTGATGTTGATAAAAATAAGCAATTTGATGTTAATATTGCTAGTGATAAGCAATCTGGTGTCAGTATTGCTAGCGGTAGGTCAGTTAATTTGAGTGTCGCTAATCAGAAGTCGCTTGGTATGAATGTAACTAAGTGGTAGTTACCGAACGTGAATGTTGCTGATAATTTTATTGCCACAATGGAAGAATGCATTAAAGAATCCACCAATGAGAAGATTTGTTCAACAGTTTTCTCTAATAAGAAGCTACAGTTATCCTCCAATGCATGCTCAGCGATGCAGAAACAATTGTCACCAAAACTGAGAGTACGATGGATGTCAATCCTCCAGAATCTACTGCCATAATCATCCAGGCTTCAATTAGAGGATATTTGGTTCGGAGAGCACTTCTAAAGAGTAAGAATGTAGCGAAATTGCAAGTTGTTGTTCGTGGACACTTGGTTAGAAGGCATGTTATTGGAGCATCACGACGTGTTCAAGCTATTACTAAAAAATTAAAGATCAATTTTCAGATCTGAATCACAATTCAACAATGGGATTAGGACTCAATGTCGCGAGAATGAAAGGGGTGAAGTTTAAGGAAGATGATTGGATTTTTACTGAGCAATCTTCAGCCTCAATTCAAACCGAATTTTCTTCCCACAGTTCTATGGTTGATTCCCAGGTAATTCTCAATCCAGAGCATTCTCTGAACAATTATAGCACTGGTTTAGAGTATACAACACTAGTGCCTATAAATTTTCCCGAAACCACATACATAAAACATGTTGCTGACCTGAAAAAAGCATTTGAGTCCCCCAAACTCCACATTAGGTATGAGAAAGTTTCCTAACCGCAGGAACACACCAGTTTTCATCTATGAATCACTCTCCTCCAATCATAGGGTGAAGAATAATCCTAATGTGAAAATCTCGAGCAACATTTGTGAGTTTATGCCGCCACCGGAACCACCTGATATCTTTCGAGCGTTTTCACTTCATCTACCTCTGCCGGTTACTATCAAAGGTGTCACAACAATGCTAAATCCATATGTGTATTCATTTAGAATGCTGCAAACATCCCTCCAATTGTTTGATGAACTGCCAAAGTATCAACTACATGTTTGCAAGGCTATCAATAACAGATACTTGAATAATGAGTTGGGAAATGTTGCTTTTGAGTTGTTCAATGACGTGTATAAGCTAGAAAATTCATAGGGTATATCAAAAAATTTTAAGAGAATGGGTATTGGTACGCTTGATCTAGGGGAGGCTGTAGCAATTGGTGCAATATTTGCTGCTATAGATTTTGTGTGCACGTTGTAGGTGCTAAACCAAGATGAGACACCTTTACTATACAGTCTTGTATTTGGTGAAGGTGTTGTGAATGATGCTACTTTAATAGTGCTTTTCAATGCAATAAAAAGTTTTGATCTTGAACAACTTGACCATGGAATTGGTTTGCAATTTTTTGTCAACTTCTTGTATCTGTTTATCGCAAGCCCCATGCTTGGAGTTTTGAGTGGTCTACTTAGTGCTTACATTATCAAAAAGATTTATTTTGGAAGGCACTCAACTGATTGTGAGGTTTCTCTCATGATACTAATAGCATACCTTACCTACATTATGGCTGACTTATCGTATCTAAGTAGCATTATCCTTCTAGCCGATACACCAAAAGTGGCAAGGGAAGGTACACAAGTGGTTGTGTTGGTTATATCAAATAATGTCTTGCTATTGGAATCCTATCTTGAAGGAGAATACAAAAATTAGCTTTTTCTCTATCACAAGTCTCCCTTTGTGTAGTGGATAATTACGGCTGTAATGCTATCATGTCAAGTGTTATCCATAGTGCTGCCCCTTTTGAAATTTCAAGAGTCCTTTTAATTCAAGTTAATAGCAAATACATGCAGATAACGATGAAAGGAAAATACTCCATGAAATTCGACTATGGTGAGACTAGATATTCTTTTTTTCTTCCCAAGAAGACTTTACAATTCCAACAATGGGATCCGGGTGGTCTGTGGTTCATTGAAGAAGTTAACAGGCACGGGTGGTCTCAGGGTCGAGTTCTTCAAAGGTGGAGGAGATTGATGCAGGAGGGTTTTCTTAGTAATTTAGCAATATTTTATTATTTAAGCCTAATTTTCTAGAACTTTCTATTTTGTTTTCAAATTGTTATTTTTGGCCCATTAGGGTTGTTATTTCCCTATTTAAGCTTAATAGTTGTAGTGTTGGAACAAGGGTGTTTCACAAGTCACCTATTGAGTTTTGACAATAACAAGGTATTAAAAATAATCAATTGGATATGCTAAACAATTTGTTCAAGTGTGCAGGATCCATAATCAAAGTACTATTCTTAGAGATTTTGATTGAACAAGTTCAAGAGCAAAGGAATTTATTTGAAGCTTAAAGCATCTGGAAGAATGAGTCTGAAGAA
>Ga0228711_1010593_pt1 | contig 12057 bp, 12 predicted proteins | sample MedpolnodulmetaG_2_FD_177996 | JGI IMG/M metagenome (GOLD analysis project Ga0228711, IMG submission 177996) | Root nodule microbial communities from Medicago polymorpha collected in Santa Monica, California, United States - brown nodules | ecosystem: Host-associated > Plants > Roots > Nodule...
ATTAATAGCAAAGGGGCAACTAAAACCTAAACCACAAGTTCATATTTTGCAACAATGCATTATCTCACACAACACACATAACAGCCCAAGGGATTCAAGCTATCTAAAGAACTCACATTATTGATCTGGTACATTACAACTTTAAGCTTCAATTCAACTTCACACCACCAAACCCTAGCTTCAATCTTGTCTCAAGGAGAAGGAATGGAACCAATGCTTAGTTCTTGCCAACAAACTCTTCTAGCAATTCATTTAAAGCTAACATGCATCTTGATTCATGAAGGAAGGATTTGGAAAGCATAGATAGTGAAATAAGAGGGAGAGGAGCGCCACTTCTAGAGAGAAGGAGGAGAGAATTTCTTCTCTTGTGTTCTAGAGTGAGAAACAACATGAAAATAATGAAGGTTCTTGGTCCCAACATGCTTAAATACCCTTTGCATGAAAATACTAAAATGCCCTTCATCTTAAACGTGTTTACACTGACACCGATGATTAACTCGTGCTCAACTCGCACTGTGTCGTAAAACATTCTTCACCGTAGTGAGTCTCATGAGCATTGTTCTCTGGTGTACCTTCGACTGATATAACTCCGAAGCTGACGAGCGGGATATTACACGCAATATTAACGAAAAATAACGTAAATGTCATAAATAAGCGCAACCGCGCAAATGTAAATATAATACAACCAAAATGTCAGGAAAATACTACAAATATCCAAAAAGTCATAAAAACAAGTCATAAAATAAGACACTATTGCTGCTCCTGTGGACTATGACTCCTAGACCTCCTCCTCGGAACCTGCTGATGGTCAAACACGCTATAATTAGTCCGGAGGCCCTCCAAAATGCTGAAGAAGAGTGGATTTGAAACCACCTCTGGAATCTGCATTGCATGCTTACTCTGCCTCTGATGCTGCTGATGACCTGCAATGGATCAAGAGGATGTCTGGCCCACTATTGGTCAACAAGAATATCCTGGTAGACAGGTCTCGGCATGACATTGTCAGGCTCTGGAGCAGGGTTGACGATGAGAGGATGGGATACACGGTAGAACCACCTAATGTACCTATCTGAATGCTTCCAAGGCTCGCTGTCTAGGACCTGGTGACCCCTCTGCTGTTGGGAAACGACATGCAGAGAAAACTCCAAGAAGGCAACAGCCACATCTGTTGGGGCAAGAGGCATAACTGTAGTAGGAGGTCGGGGAACCCTCTGAACATGTCCGTACTGCCTCAGAACCCGCTCCGGCAAGTGACGCACTATCCTTTGTTTGCCGGCCATGATCCATCCAGAGTACCAGCACACGTCCTGAAAAGGCGTCACGTCTCGTCGGTGCTCGTACGGCCTCCAGGTGACATGACAATTCTCCATCGAATCCAACAAGCCTCTGAAGTGCTCAGCATCAGCAAACCCTCTTTTAGGTTTCCATCTACCCACGAATGGGTTATGCAATTCGTAATCATCATATTTCTTCCTCGGAACGACATGTCTGATGTGAGCTATAACCCATCCCTGCAAACACAAAAAGACAGATTTATATCAGCACACAAGTATCATACAAAAAACTATACATTTACGATTAACTTTAAAAAAATAAGAAAATAATATATTACCACAAGCAAGGTCATGTAACCACCAACGGAGCCAACATGTTCGCTGGAGGTAAGATTCAGCTACTCGTACAAGAAAGCAAGTCTCATCGCACCCCATGACCACGTGCCTATGTTAGGCAAATCCCGAATCGCAACCATCCAAAGCAGACTAATGGTTTTGCTGTTCTTGCCGGCAAAAAGGGTGTAGCCAAGCAAGAGCAACAAAAACGCCTTCACACAGGCAAGCCTAATATGACTCAGCTCCTCCTCCTCCTCCTCTGATAAATCCTCACCCAGCAAATGGTTACACCTATTCAACAAGTGCTCATAACGCTCTTTCAGGGCCGTGTAAGTGACACATGCACCAAAATCACTCACCTGCCCAACCGCTTCCTCCATTTGAAACAATAGGTGACTCATCAGCAGATCTACAACATGGTCATGATCTAACTCATCCTCCTGAATGAGTCGTCCAGCGACGGGGATGCCTAGAAGACAAGCCACATCATCCAGTGTGATGGGCATCTCCCCAACAGGCAGATGGAAGTTGCTGGTCTCCTGATGCCATCTCTCGGCCATAGCACAAACTAACCCGTGGTTGATGATATCGTACCCAGTCAGAAGGAGGGGCCTAAGACGGGATGCATCCACCGGGTTCCAGAAACAAGGACTATCTTCTTCCGGCTACAGAAGGGACAAAGCAGAAAGCCTAAGTTTCCTCCCGTGCGAGACGCCAGTCAACTTACGATCCGCTTGCAATTGAAATACAAAAAAACAAATTAAATTAGTAAAATAAACATGACATATTCTACGTAAAATATAAATAAATTATACTTAAATACGTAAAATAAGCATGACATATTCTACGTAATCATACTTAAATTAAATAAACATAACATATTCTACGTAAAATAAACTTCACATAATATCATTAAATTAAATAAAACAATTATACTTAAAATACGTAAATAAATCAATTATACTTAAATACGTAAAATATCATTAAATTAAATAAAACAATTATACTTACTATTTTATCGTTCCAAAGCCTGCATGCCACGTGTTTACCGAAGTTCGGTAAAAGTGACATCTCATAAGGGCCCCCTGGAAAGCCCCCATCCTCGTCCTCCATAACAGGCTCTGCATGATGCTGCTCAGGATGCTGTTCAGGATGCTGCTGCTGAGGAGGCTCGACATACTGCTGCTAAGGAGGCTGCTCAGCTTGATACCCCTCGTGAAATTGAGCCTGATACCCCTGGTGATACTCATACCCCTCCTGATACTAATAACCTGCCTGAAATTTAGGCTGCTCCTGATATGCCTGCTCCTGATAATGTTGCTCATGCTGGTACTGTGGCGGGTGCACAATCTGGGATGGACCCGTATGTGACGTCGATCCCCCGCAGCATCAACAGTAGCAAGTCTCGTGGCCCCCACTCTCCCTCGACCTCGACCGACCGGAGGGTGTAGCGCTTGCTTCTCCCTACATGCACTACTAGTAGGGGCAAGTCTCCCTAACCTAAGTCTGTCAGTCCTCTCCTGCTCAGACATATCTGCACAAAAAGCAAAAAATCTTTAACACATTTTCACACGAACATAACATTTTGACAATGTCATCTTTAACAATATAACAACAACACTATAATGTCGAAAATGTCATTTGAATCCATAAACTAACACATTGTAGTCAAATTAACTATAATCAACATTAACAAACATAGCTCTAACTAATTACATTATTAACAATCCAAAAAAACAAAAAAAATATCATTGAGACATTTCACCGAACACGTAGTGTGCAATTTTCAAACAACTATGTATTATAACAATTTCTAAACCCTTAACTACCACATTGTACCCTAAGCAACATCTAAACAACAATTCCTAAGTTAAATCATCACTAACAATCATAATCTTTAACATGCAAGCAAAATTTTAAAAAACCTAAAAATGTTCTATTTCTTGAAAAATTCGAAAATTTCAACCAAAATAATGCAAAGAAGTATGATAATCATCACTTACTTGGTGTTGTGGACGAATTTGGCTTTGAATGGCGCGGGAATGATGAATTTCGATTTTTGGGGTGGAATTTTCGTGTTTTGGAGAAGTTGGGAAATGAGGGTTGCTGTGTTGCTCTTAACTGACTTAAGTTACGTAGCGTGAGTTAACTCACGCAGCGTGACTTAAGTCATGTTGACCTCATAACTGGCTTGAGTTAACTTACGTAGGGGTATATCCGTCATTCACTTTGGGAATGAGCAAAACTGTTTGGGTAAAGAGCAGAATTCTAGTGACTATATAAACACTAGTCTTATGAGAAATTTGGTCATTACCTTCATTCACTCATTTTTACAAAATATTTTGAGATAGAGGTAGAGAGAGAAAGGAGATCAAAGAAGAACCAGAGAGAGAAAGCTTGGGATTGGTGGCTAGGAGCTAAATTGAAGATAGGAATTGAATTCTTGAAGATTAGAGGTAAGGGGGATAGTCTCTTTTCACTAATTCAACTATAATCACTTTTTCTAATTATGGGTTGAAATGTTTTTCTGATGATTGTGACTTTTTGTGATTTTGAATGATAAAATTCGTGCTCCTATTTCATGTGAAATTGTGGGTTGATGGGGTAAATCTGCAAATGCACGGTTTACCGAAGTAGTAATAAAGAGTATCGTTCCAACAAGGAGTTATGAATTCAATTAACTATTATGAATGATTAGAAGAGAGTTTAATAGTTGAAAAGTTGGGATTTTGTTTGATTTAAAATAATAATAAAAAGGCACCTTGGGATTATTGGTTCATCATGGTGACAAATCCTTCACAAACCAAACCCTAAACCTAGAACTTTATGTTGGACCTATTTTCTAAAGACAAGTTTCTCTTTAGCCTATCACATCTCCTTTCGGTTTCAGCGAGTGTGTTCCTCTAGCAACCACGCCTATTCTTATGGTTGATTGCTATTGGAATCCTTGAAGAACGAAACTTTATTGTCTCAAGGTTTGCTTGACTATTCTCATGTTTTGATATCCTTGTCTAAATTCACTTGTTCCAATATCAAAACTTCTTCTTTCGATGCTTCACTTTGATATTTGTGATTATGAATTAACAAATACTAACCCTCCGTTGTCGCTTTATGAATTTGATACTTGTTAATTCATTATAAAAACGGTGAATTTAGATTAGAAAATAGATTTACATAAAATTAGGGTTCGAGGCTTGGTTTGATAGGGATTAAGTCATTAGACTCATCCAACAATCCCAAGACAAGAAGAGTCTACTCACTCATGTTCATTGTAGACATAGAAGAGAAGAAGAAGAAGAACATAAAATAAAATAATAAAAAGAAGAACTTTTATTCAAAGAAACAATTGTCACTATTAATTTCAGAGAACAAAAGATGATTCAATATATTTTCTAGCTGCTCTATTTATAGTCTACAACTACTTAAGCCCCAAGAAATACAACAATAGAGTATTCCACAAGAAACCATGGGCTTTAGGTCAGAAATAAACTAAATAGGCAGCTTGTCGAAGAAGCAAAAGCAACAAAAGGAAGTTTGTGGCCGCCCAAGCCTTCTGATTTGTTGGCTTCATATTTTTGTACCAAATCTTCGTATTTTTGGCCCAAATCAGATCCAAATCTCCTTTCTTTTGCTCCAAGACTCAATCTTTCAATTAGTTGTTCCTGAAATAAAATAACTTGCAATTGAAGTAAAATAGTTCTAAAAAGGAAATAAAAACATATAAAATCTAAATAAAATAGACTCAAATAATATATTAAAAACACTAATTATTGACTCATCATGGGTATGATAAACTTTATGAAATTGTTATGTTAATAGCTTAAACTTCATAGTAGTTCTTGTTGTTGAATTGTTTTGATGATTTTTGACTATTTGAGTGAAATTCATGAATTGGTGTGTGGTTGTTGTTGAAACATGTTTGAATTCACTTCATTGATGTTTGTTGGGGGGCAATTTGTTACCCTATATTTTCGACAGGCTACGATAAATGCAGTTAATGAAGTTTGACTCAAGTTTTGAAGAAATTTAATGAGTTCGATTCACAAGTTGGATAAAATTTATGGACTTACAAAGATTTTCTATTTTATGGTGATGGTTCGACAAGCAAGCGAGAGTCGAAGAGAAGTTGGTGCTAGATAAAGAATCTAAGCAATGATTACTGTCAAATGATGTCATTTGAAATTCAAATCAAAGAGATGTCTGTAGTAGTTATTAGCAGTTACATTCGTCCGTTTCTGTGTAGGTAATAATTCAATCATACAGAAAACTTATACTCAAACTATCCGCATTCAGAGAGAAACGAGTAACAAGTCACAATGTATGAATTTGTGTACCAATTTTCATTCAATCAATGCAATTTACGTTTATTTCTTTAAATTCCAATGCAATTTACTTGTTTTGTTCAAGCAATTTACTTTATTCCTTTGAAGATAATCTCGACGGGTTCAGCCTTTGTTGGATTCGACGATTATATTCATACTTTGCATAACAATATCAATAACATTCATCATTTTCTGGAAAATAACAATCACAATATGTCCTAAAGATTTACTGATTGATCTTGCAAGTAACCACTTTTAAACCAGCGTTTGTTTACAAAAAACTAGGGTAAACACATCCCCATACTGATGGGCAGACAGAGAGGACTATTCAGAGTTTGGAGGATTTGTTGAGAGCTTGAGTTTTGGAGCAAGGTGTCAGTTGGGTTGAATGTTTACCGTTGATCGAGTTTGCTTACAACAACAATTTTCATTCTAGTATCGGGATGGCGTCGTGTGAGGCATTGTATGAACGGAGGTGTAGGACACCGTTGTGTTGGTATGAGACAGGTGAAAGTGCTTTGTTAGGACCGAAAGTTGTGCAAGAGACTACATAGAAGGTTAAGATGATTCAAGAGAAGATGAGAGCGTCTCAGAGTAGGCATAAGAGTTATCATAATAAGAGGAAGAAAGATATTGAGTTTCAGGTTGGAGATCATGAGTTTTTGAGAGTAACCGGTGTTGGACGTGCTTTGAAGTGTCGATAGTTGACACCGCATTTTACCGTCGTCGTTGTCGAATCTTCATGATGTGTTCCATGTGTCTCAGGTGCGGATGTATGTGTATGATGCGTCTCACGTAATTCAAGTGGATGATTTGGAAGTAAGAGATAATTTGACCGTCGAGACTTGGCCAGTTAGGACCGAGGATCGGGAAGTGAAGCGTTTGAGAGGCAACAAGATCGTTTTGGTGAAAGTGATTTGGGTTGGACAACATGGTGAGAGTGCTACCTGGGAATCAGATAGTAGGATGAGTGTTTTGTATCCGAAGAACACTCGCGTAAGTTAACTCATGTTGGTTTTGCTTTCACATATAATTCACGTAGCGTTTAACACCTGCGTAACTTAACTCGCGCAGCATGAGTTAAGTCACGTAGCGTTTAACACATGCGTGACTTAAGTCACATGGGGGATTTTCGGAAGTTCAGTTGGGAGTGAGCAAAACGTGATGGGAGAAGAGCAATTTTTGAGAAATTTTGTCCTAGACTTTATGCCAACCCACAATGCTATTGGGCCTATACTTTTGAACAGGTCCACTCAACTACTCACTCGTCATCACTTATCAAGATATTGGAAAAAACAATCATCGTTCATCAATGGGAGGTGGAACTATGCATATTGATCATCTTGTACCTCAGTTGAGTAACGCCAATAAAACCTTATCTTCTTGTTGCTGTAATGCTCAGTTCTGCAGAAAACAAGAGATATCATCAAGTGGCAGTCTCTATAATCCTTTATTTGAGACTGTTCCATCTCAAAGGGAAGTTGAGGATGCAATTTCAGCTCTTCAAGAGTGAGTTTCTTGTTTTGTGAATTAACTTGCTTATTCTCTTATGTTACTTCTTACTCTTTTGAGATAAATTAAAGGTCTTGGGAAGCTTTTAGATTAGATGAAATTGTTTGTTTTGGAGTTTATATCAAGAAAAGATGATTAATGTAGTGCTTTCATATTGTGCACTAAGACATATAATTAATTTAGGATTTCTTTAAATTCAAGAAAATAGTATTATAGCTTCCATATTTGTTGCTGCGAAAAATAAAAGGGTCTTTTGGGAACTTTAAATTCAAGAAAATAGTATTATAGCTTCAACTTTATTAGTGTCATTTTTTTGTGACAATATAGTGAATTTAAATTGCTGTCTGCAATCCTTTATATTGCTACAAAATGCGGAAATAAACGGTTAATGTAGTCGAAATTATGGTTATGTTGTAATTGCGGAGACCTCAAAATCCTTTGTATTGAGTCCTAATGGTCGTAAAATTTCTTATTACACCAAAATATTCCACTTTCTTTCCTTTGTAGTAACTTGTAAAAAGTTTTTTAAGAATCGTGTGGCAAAATTGTATACAAGCAATAATAACAAGTTGAGCATTCCTTTTCAAATTGTTGTGTCAGATTTATGAAAGCAGTATCAACCACAATAATAGATCAACAGATCGCAGACTCTTATGATTATGATTCAAGGATTGTGCAATCTCAAGGATATAATAGGCTTTACAATGCTCTTCAGTTGCTGCAAGCTGATCCTGCTGTTAAGGTTTCTCTCTTAACTTGCATAGTTTCAAATCATTGAAAAGCATTTTCCGTAGTTTCAAAACACAATCAATTGGTGTGTGCAAGTGTGAGTTATATGTTGTACATCGGACAGGAAAGTGGAAGTTGAGCATTTTATAAGTGAAATCACACATAAGCTCATTGTCTTAAGGTTTTGGATAAAAGTGTGGTGTCTCTCTCACTTATGTGCTTGCTCTGGTTGGATGTGGATGGTCCCCCGAGCTCCCCTCATGACCCAACATGGCTTTAAGTATTAAGAGAAATCATGAAAATTCTAATCTTTTTAACAATATTTTATTTGTTGTTCTGACTTTGCTTGTTGATATTGTTTAATTTGTGTTGATGTAATGTGTACTTGTAGAGGTTAGTGATTTCACTATCTTCTGATGAAGCCATTTGGGATGCTGTCATAAAAAATGTGTTGCATCAGAGGCTTCTGGAGTTGCCTGATTCAGGTATGTATTTTACTAACGAGTACAATGGAATTATGAAAGAAGAAATGAAAACTATAATGACCACCAAAAGAAATACGCTTAATTGCACTTTTAGTCCTCGCATTTTGACCAGCTCACAAAAATGGTCATGCCTCTTTCAAATCGAACAAAACCGTCCCTAAACTATCATGTTTTTTGCAGTTTTAGTCCTACCCCTTATTTTCAACTCCAAAAACGCACAAAAATGATATTTTTAATCCTACCCCGTATGCTCAACCATGAAATAAACAAGGAATAAAACATGTGGGTACAATGAATCTACTTTATTCAACATACTAACCAAAAAACACTAATTTCTAAGACATGTGAAATACCTGAAACATGTCTTAGAAATTAGTGATTTTTGGTTAGTGTGCTGAATAAAGTAGATTCCTTGTACCCACATGTTTTATTTCTTGTTAATTTCATAGTTGAGCATAGGGGGTAGGACTAAAACTGTCATTTCTGTTAGTTCCTGGAGGTGAAAATAGGAGGTAAGACTAAAACTGCAAAAAATATGATAGTTTAGGGACGGTTTTGTTCAATTTGAAAGAGGTATGACCATTTTCGTGAGCTGGTCAAAATGCGAGGACCAAAAGTGCAATTAAGCCAAAGAAATAGTCACCAAAGAGAAGGAATGAAACATATATGTTTTTTCTTTAGTAATATCTCACCAGGGTTTCCATCTAACATTGTTTTCTTCCATCCAGTTAAAGGTAAAAGACCTCAGAGTTCAGAACAGAGAGAGATCAGCATAGAAATCTTAAACTGGATATTTCATATCATGAAAGGAAAAGTCTTGGAACTGATACAAAGCTTTAAGTCACTTATGAATGATTTATTCCAGTCCCCTGGGATTGAAAATGCAACAGGAGATACATCACAGTTAGATGAAAAAGTTAGGTCATCTACACTTCTTTCCATTGTTATCCTTTTAACTGTAATCATGGCTAGATATCAAAGTCGTCAAGTCTAATGTGTATCTATTTACAATTTAGATTTTAAAGAATTGGAACATTTATTTACAATTTTTATCTTTATTAAAATCAAAAGTAAAATAAAACACGTCTTTTGGTTAGTATTTACATGAGATTTGAGATTTTCTGCATCTTTTTAATTAGCAAGGTGATGTTAGAACGTGTGCAAAAATTGATTTTGATTTTGAGCGAATTATTACTACAAAATTGATCCTAACTAAAAGTGAGTTGAAAGTAAAGTGGTTTGTGTTTGGATACATTCATGCAAAAGTGATTAAAACTATAACTTGTGTGTGAAAATCAAATTCAAGCTTCAATGACTACAAATCTTAACTTCAAGTATAATCAATTTTGGAGGCAAAATCAATTCTACACAAAAACAACCAAACATGTCAGAATCAAACATAGTGAAGTCTTCATACGCAAATAACATAAACAGGACAGATCCCAGCAGTGAAATCTCAAGCACAAATTTATCTCTACTAAACTTCCTCTATTCAACATGGGAATCCTAATCCCACAAATATCACCTTTCACAGGTTCACTATAGCAAGTACAAAGATAAATGCCATGACCTGCTAACATATTTAAAATTTAAATGCTACATAGTTTACCAAGTACCAAAATCATTCGTTAGGAAGGAATACACACTTAACTATTTGCAAATTCACAGGCAGTGTACCTTCGGTCATCTGTAAAACCACAGCAGCAACTAGTTACAGATATAAACTTTTTTCCCTAAGAAGGGTTCTAACAGGAAACGACATTCCTTACAACTAACAAGTAACAACCCTCAAAATTTCATAATGCTTCAAAATGAAATTATAGGAAGAATGTTGGGGAGTTAATAGGAAAATTGATAGTGAAGTAATTCTATAACAGTTCATCCAGAATCTCCAGAAATATCATGACATCCAACTTCCAGGCCCCATCAGCTGACGATCTGAAGCAGAACCTTGGTTTGATAGCTTCTGAATGCGGGAAGAAAATTCTTCAGCCTGAAGTAGATTGATCAATGTCAGAGGCAGATCACTTGAAGAAGAGGAAAAGCATAAATACATCCCATGCAAAGTTCCATGATAACATGTTTGGGGGATCAGGACATATGATAAAAGCCCCCTTTACTAGGCTATTACACAATAAAGAGATATAAATAGTGAAAAAAATAAATCTCAATATAATTTTTTTTTAAAGTAAATAAAAAAACAAGATTTTGAAGACATTTATAACAAGCAGCTATAGCACATGTACAAATACAAACCTTTTCATCAATCCACATGAGAGATGTTAGTTGATTATTTAAAATTCGAACAACAGCATCTAGTGGAGTCATTCCATCTGGTGCTTCAACCTCTCCACCCTGGTTTGAATTAAGTGAATGGATAATTGACTTGATCTGCTCTGTCATTTGCTCTAGTTCCCTTTCTATCAGTTCTGACTGCTCATACCTGCAAAACAAATTATATAGAGATGAAGGAAAGCATCAGTAATGAAGATAGAATGTAAAGGAGAAATGTAAGCACACCATTTTCAAGAGATACATTGCCTTCAGTTGCATATTGAATTTCATTTTTGAGATGACACTTAGTATAGGATGAAATATTGTTGAAATAAATTTTACAAAACACTTATGTTTGTGACCAGGATTGGTGGTTGGGGATCTTGCTTAAACAAGTCAATGAATTATTTTTTAAACATAGTTATTATATACTTCACACTGATATTTTAATGATTCATATGGTTTTTATTTTATACATAGAAATTTGTCAAATAGATCAAAAATAGTTATAGGGTGATTTAACTATGGACGTTCTTGTAATACTCTGACAAATTTCACTTTAGATCAATATAATACCCTATATAAAATAGATCAGTGTGATGACATAGATCAATGTAATACCCTGTATAAAATAGTTGGTGTAATACGTAGTCAAACTACAAATTAAACTTTTGTTCATATACCTCAGCAGACACTTTTAATTGTAATACCCTGTCATGTGGTTTTTATAAACCTGACCATTGACTTGTTTATCATGTTGAGTTCACATCTAAAATTTCATTCAACTTAAACATCTACAAAGCACACAACCACACACATGATATTCTCATTGATTTTAAAAAAAGTGTATTTCATGTGAATTTATAGGTAATCTATTAGAGCAGCAAAATATGTTGAACCGTAAACATTTACTTCATAGTTAGAGTCTTGGTGGTATTAACTTTTTACGTAATGTTACATACATGTTCATTCATTCATGATAACCCTATCATGGTTAGTGTGAAGTATATGATAAAAAAAAAAAACGGGGGCAACCCGGTGCACTAAAGCTCCCGCATACGCAGGGTCCGGGAAGGGGTCCCACCATTTGGTGTATTGTACGCAGCCTTACCCTGTTTTTTCCAC
>Ga0228711_1010594_pt1 | contig 12057 bp, 12 predicted proteins | sample MedpolnodulmetaG_2_FD_177996 | JGI IMG/M metagenome (GOLD analysis project Ga0228711, IMG submission 177996) | Root nodule microbial communities from Medicago polymorpha collected in Santa Monica, California, United States - brown nodules | ecosystem: Host-associated > Plants > Roots > Nodule...
GAATCTTTAATGCGAGTGAGCTTTTGCAATCAAAACAAGCGAATCATCTAAATCACAACAGGCTCAATCCACGATTCCGCAACTTTTAATTCATTATTCAACAAAAGCTTAAATTCAAATTCAACAATTTAACATAGCCATCCAAAATGATTTCTGGTTCATAAACCTTGTTCCCTTTAAGCCGAACTGAGATTCCATTGCAACTCTAGCATTTGAATAAGGTCTTAAACACAAAAGACAAGCTTCAATCCGTTTTTTGAGAAAAAGGGCAAACGCCACTACCATGATTGCAACTGTTAATGCTTTCACGCTCTCCGCATAACATCTCCATGATAATCACTTTCATACAAAACCCGAAGTCAAGTTCGTTAACTGGAACAAAATTAATGGCTCCATGGACCTGGGATGTTATGCAGAGAAAACGTCGTGAATCTGTGGTTTCGTATCAGCTGTCGCGATGGATCAAGCATTTCAGAGCAAACCATTTTTCTTTTAATCTGGATTTCTTAAACCGGTTCGAGTTTTTAACGAAGAGATCGAAACATTATGTGGTTGTTACATTCTCTGTGCGGAAGTTGTTCTTCCTGTTGGACATGAAACGGATGGCAAAATAACAGGAAGGTGAATTGTACCAAATTTATACTGGAGTGGAAGTGTAATTACCCGCTATTGCAGGTCATTTACTAAGGACTATGGGTAGACCCTAAAAAAAGGGTCCATATTAGGGGCTCCCCATAAACAGATGTTGAACATAAATATGTAATGGTATGATAAATTTTAAAAAAAGGAAATAACAAGTTCAGACCAATTCAGTTTGTTACCCCAAAAATAAAACATAAACAATTTAGTTTGTAAAGCCTTGTAAGTAGTTTAGAGATACTAGTATTAGCTTGCTTTGCAAGCTTTAGATAGCTGTCACACCAGCCTAGGGATTATCATTTTTCACTAACATTCATCCATGGCGTAATTCTAACACAGTTTATCATTTTTCCAGAAAAATTAAGAGTTCGGTTTGTCTACCACAAGAATGAGTTTCTTCCACTTTGTCTGGCCCCAAATAAGAGTGACGAGCATTCATCACAGTCATAAACATCGGATATAACATTATTCGGAGAGCATCATTTACCTTATTCAGCATTTTGTGTCTGATCCTGATTAATGAAGTCTAGAGCATCATTTTCGGATATAACATTAACACGGCTGACCCTGTTTTTGTGAGTCACTCCATATATCTTGTCGGCAACTTTCACTAGCTCTGGACGGAATGTTGTCGTGATAAATTGAGTGTTTGCTATGTCTGCCAGGCGCCGTATCATGTCTATGAAAGTCAAGGATCCCCAAAGGAACGAATATAAAAGGAAATCTAGATGTTACTCAGAGTATCAGAACCATGAACAAATTTCTAATATCACAAGTCCACCTAACAGTAATAAATAAACAATAACAAATGTTTTTACCACTGACATGGACCAAATGACACTTAATACCCTACCATATATCATGTCACATACCATTTCTGTAAGTATTTCTCCATTCAAGCCTTGTGTAGCTTTACTGAGACGAGAAGAGCTTGCTTCTTGAAACTTACTTGAAATTATCTATTTTTCTCTTGCACAGTTGTCTCTTTTAATGTGCATGTGTTCCTGACAGAAGTACTAAATGCAACAAAATAACTCATGCTATGAGGAATTTAGTTAGCAATAGCTGAGGAAAAGAACACAAACCAAGTATGGGTTGGATGTTCAATGATAAGGAACCACATACTTGAGGCTTATATATTCCAATGGTCGAAGATCCTCTAAGTGCAACTGAAACCTTCACCTCTAATATGCAATGCAACATTATATGAAGTGGCAGATGCAGCATGCAGTAAATGCAGATGGAATAATACAAGAACAGACACTGGGCATGACAAATAGCACCCACAATGATAAAATGGATACTTCCAACAGCAGTTCTGTACTGAGGATCCAATGCTGCATCAATCTCGTCAAATAGATAAAAGGGTGCCGGATCACATCTCTGTATGGCAAAGATAAGTGTAAGGGCAACAACAGTTTTTTGACCTCCCGATAGCTGTTTCATGGACTGTGTTTCCCCTTGTCCAGTAAAAGAAACCTGCAAGGTATAAACATGTCTAGGATTAATGAAGAGCCACTGAAGAAACCCACATCCCCAACCAAAACGTGGTAGACAGAACATACAAGTGTGGTTTTTACAATCAGTTAAGGGTCAGAAAACAGGACACGTCTTTGTTTAATGATATCAAATTTTGCTTCTTTTTTTTTACTGTGCTGCCAATTGAATGTAATTCATCTCTAAATGCCAACCAGAAAACAAAAGAACTAAATATATCTCAAGACATGAACATTAATATTCTACACACCATGCCGTTTTCTGACTTTAAACATTCAAAAAGTGGTACATACATTACATAAATAAAAATAAAGATGTAAAAATCAAATACACTTGCCTTCACTTTCACTCCAATGTACTTTTCTACTCTCCCCTCTGGATTTGGTTCCCGAGGACCATCCTCGTCTTGATCATCATCGTCGTGATCACCATCCTAAGAGAGGAAATAAAATATAGAAATATCATTTGCATGAGTTACAGTAACAAAGGTAAAACATCAATTTATTTATCTCTTGGAGATTACTCTCACAAATTGTGTAAATACATAGAAATAGCTCAATAATCTAACGCCACATGCAAACAGGAGCAAGAAAACAGTTTTGACATGAAAGCATACAAATTTAACGATGTGAAGAAAAACAAGCATACAAATTTAACAATGTGAAGAAAAACAAATCTCGAAAATACTAGAATGTTCTTAGTCTAAATTATTGATATCAGTTTTCATTTTATGATTATATCACTCATTAATTTGAGGAGTTGACATTATGTATTCCTCCAATAAAAGGTTCTCTTTCCTGGCATGGAAGAGACTAGATATAGAAAGGAATATTAGCTTCTCATTGAAATTACACTCTTGACCTCTTGCAGGAAACCAGAATGAGTGGTTGAAATGAAGGCTAGCCAATACTCCTATGGATCCCAAATGCAAAACTTAATGAAAAAAGAAATGTTGATATTGGGAGATACTAGAAGTTGGCTGGAAAATTGGTATACTTGGCTCATACCCGTCCTGATATTGCCTTACCCGTCTGTGTTGTCAGTCAGTTTATGCACTCTCCTTATGAAGATCATCTTGAGGCTGTCTTTAGAATTGAGATACGTAAAAGCTACCCCAGAAAAGGGTCTATTCTTTGAAAAAACCAATGATAAGAATGTGGCTATTTTTACTAATATAGACTGGAAGGGTTCTGTAAAAGATAGGAAGTCTTATTTATGTTATTGTACCTTCGTGTAGGGAAACTTGGTAAGTTGGAGAAGCAAGAAACAAAGATCGGCTGCCAGAAGTAGCACGAAAGCCGGGTTGAGCAATGGCCCATGGAATTTGTAAGGGCCTATGGATTTATTTAGTCCTAAAGGAACAAAAGATGATGCTAGAACTCCTGTTTAAGTTGTAATGTGACAAAACCGCAATAAGCATAACCCAGAATCTCATCCAGCATGGCAAAGCATATTGAAGTTGATCGTCACTTTATAAATGAAAAATTGACTCCGGAATTTTATGCTCGTCCATTTTGCCTTAAAATCAACTAAAAGATGGCATTTAACTTAGAATTTAGCAAGGCTGACATTTGAGCATCTAATAAGAAAGTGGGCATGATGGAAATTTATTTTTATTGTTGAATATATCACTCCTAAATTTGACAAGTTGACATTGAAGTATTTCTCCTATAAAAGGAGTGCTCTTCGACTGAAATAATAATTCTCTATTGTTATATTATTTTGAACAATTATACAACAAACAACACATATAACAAACAAACTATAAAGCATCACCTTTCTCTATCCAATGCAATCACAAGAATTGATGGGAGAAGCTAAGACATTAATTACTAGCAACAAACCTTCTTCTTCATCATAACCAGATGACCATGGCCCCCCTGTACAAGTTCAGAGAATACTTCTCGGAAATGCCTAGCAACACCTTTGAAAGTGCGCTCTATTGATTCATCCTTACGTTGATCTAGACTTGATATTAGCTCTCTGATTTTCTGCAATTATTTAATGGCAAAAAAGTCAAAAAAAATTAGCAATGTTGATGTTGTATACAATACAATCACAAATGCAAAAGTTGGAATTGAATCAGTCCTACACTCAAACCCAAACTTAAAACCAAAAATCACATTAAAACTGCATTACAGGGCATGATACATCAAAAAATGGAAACTCAATAAAAAGAACATCACAAATATAGGTCATTCCACATGCAGGTGAATATTCAACAAGACGACTTCATATCACAAAATTGGACATCGAAGACTTTTTTGTATCTTTGGAAACAATTATGAAGAACTTCCTATACTGGAATGAAAGTATACCTCATCTCCTGCATCAAGTTCAGCTTGTCTTTTCTGAAGTTCTTCTCTCTGTTCTGTAAAATTTATGTACTGATCAAGTGCTTTCTTGTTGACATGACTAAACTGTTGCAATTCATCATTGCACCTGTGCAGCATTTTTTGCAAATCTTTAATACTCCTCCGTTTGAACCTATCATGTCCAATGAAAAAAGGAAAAGAGTCAAATAAAATTAGCAAAAACCACACTGCAGAGAAAAAGGTAAACTATATCTCTTGATGAAACATTAAAAATATCAAGGCAACACAATCAAGTTTATCACAAAATCTAGACCGAAAACATTCATCGAAAAATATAAAACACAACCAATAGATGGATAACAAGTAGAGAATGCTCTTGGCCTTTTTCTTAAATAAAACTTCTGTCTACATAAGTGCAAGGATTAGCCATGCCATATTTAAATGACGCTTGAGTAGAAAGGAATATGGTTTTCAGGAAAATGTGACTTTGCAGAGAAGTTTGGAGTATTTGCAAGGCACAAGGCTTTCTTAGGAAGCAGACGCTGTCAACTTTGAAATGAGAATGAAATGTGCTACTGGGAAGTTTACATAAAGTGATAACATCCGTGAAGAAAACGATGTGCTTTAGTGCTCTCTCTATAATTTAACTGTCATTTCATTTCTTTTCAGAATATAATTCATCTTTTATCGTATCCCTCTAAAAAAAATAAGTAAAAGTACGCTGCTAGGCAAAACTTACGACTCAAAAGCATCTGATGTCAATGGGCCAAGTTCCTTTATTTTCTTGGTATACTTTTCTTCTTTAGCAGAAAATTCACTTTTTTTAGCCAGCAATTGCTCTAATTCTTTAGCTTCTTCCTGATGTCTTCTATTATACTCCTCCTCCATAGACTGCAGCCAAATAACTTCATCATTAAGGCGCAACAACACGTAACCATTAAACAATTTAAAAGAATAATACCTTCAATTTATTAATTTCATCTTTGATCTTTGCAATTTGCTTGTTTCGATTATTTATACTATCAGAAACTCCTGAAGAAGAAATTTTGGTCAAACAAGGAGTGACAATTTGAACTTCAAGATATAGATATAAGACAACATTGGCTGACGTTCTCACTTTTAAGCTGATCTAATGTATCATCAACCAATACTTTTGCATCATTAAGTTCCTCCCTCTTGGAATTGGCATCAGCAACCATAGACTCATCATCATCAGATGATATCACAGCCTCCAGCTCTTGTTTTCTTCTCCTAAGATTAGTGGTTAGATTAGTTTCCAGCTCTGCTTTCCGTGCTTCACTCTGCAAATTTTGAAGTTAAAATGGAGACAATAGATAGCCCTATACATATTATGAACATCAATATAATTCGCTCAATAACCTCAATGCGATCAGTCTTGCAAGCAACAAGCTTCTCTTTAAGGTCTTTGATTTCAGGGTTCAAATCAGACAAAAGCTTTTTTTCCTCTGGTGTTAAATGATCAATGAGCTCTGTGCCCATCTCAGCTTTTTTCGTAGCAATGCTACCCTTAAGCTGTTCAATCTGATTCTGAACATCTTCAAGTGATTTCTCCTACAAGTTATTTCAGAAAAGATGAAAAGCAATTAGCAGTGAACAATCTCACAAGCAACTACCAATAGAAAGGAAGCTCGTGAGTGGTAATTGAGTAGAATCTGAGAAATTCAATGACACCTTCTTGGCAAGTGCTTTAGAGAATAATGGCTTCTGTTTATTAGAATTAGCAATGTCCCGCTTAAGCTCTTCTATCTCTGATTTGCTATGAGCGCATTGAGCATCAATCTTCTGCTGCTCGGTAACAAGATCATTAATCTTTTGATCTATCAGTGAGACCAGTTCAGTGAAAACAAAACCATAGGGGAAAATGGTTTTTCGGCAAGGAATAAAATAGGCATCACAGAATGAATCACAAAACTAATGGATATGTGGTACTTAATGTTACCACGTCATAAACAAATCAAGCGGCTCTTACCAAAAAAATTAGCACAAGACAAAACAATGAATAATCTAAAAGGAAAATCAATCATCATCAATGAATGAAACAGATGTAGCAAACCCTATACTAGAGTCAAAAAGAAACGCAGAATTTCAGTAACGAACAAAGTGCAGTAACAACATAACGAAAAGCAATTCTATCAAGAAATTCTATCAAGAACCTTGTATTTCCTTCGACTCAGCTTGCCACATTTCTAATAAAGCAATTCTATCAAGAAAGTGCATCTTAATCATAAATTTTTTTGATTCAAGACAGCATCATGAATGTCCAAGATACCAGAAAAAAATAATGGTCAAACCATAACGAAATCACTGTTTGTAAGAGTTGCAGTTAATCACAGAAAATTATAGAAAAACATATCATCTCCCTCTATACTGCCAAAACACGTATTATAACATAACCAGAAAAAATCAAAAGCAAAAAGTAAATATGACTGCTGGGTACACATTGCCAAATGGTTTTTCTTCTCATTCTTAGAGCTATTTCTTTCAAACATTTTATGGTAATCAAGGTCCCCCGGATTTACTTTGTTTGCTTAGTTTCATTATATGTCGTCTATAAATAATGAGTTCTTACCAAAAAAATGGAGAATGTACAAAGTGTTTATTTACTAATATTAAAGGATATCTTGTATCTCAAATTTAACTTTCTCCAATTCCTCCTCCTTAACGTGGATACTGTCAGCGTTCTGCTTAATGGTATTCATAAACTTCAGTCTTGATCGTCTGTGATCATAAAATCCTCCGGTCATACTACCTTTTTTGCTTACTTGATCACCTGTATAGAGACAGACAACAATTTGTCAGGACAAAACAATAGACCATCTACAATATGCAGACACACGCAAAGAGCTAAGCAAACCTTCCAGTGTTATGCAGTCCAAACCATTGGTACGAGCTACCTTTGAAGCCACATCCAGATTCTTGCAGATAACTGTTCTAGCAAATACCTGATAGAAATATCATAACTGATGTCATGGAACATCTAATGCAACTTTATAACGAAGAGGATGACATCGCTGATGTAGACTAAGTAATATTTAGGTTTGAAGTGCTCCTCTTGGAAGAGCATTCCCTTGAAAAACCTGAAGACTACTTTAGGTATAGAGTGATATGACTCAAACTTAAACGCTCTACATTAATAATGGCTTAAGTATGTTTGTAGTTAGTCCCCCAAAATATGCTTTCTGAATCTGTTCTATTTCTATTTGCTAAGAATTAATTTGTTTTTAAATATGTGTCATCCGTAATAAGAATGTTATTTTCTCTTCCATCATACCCACTTTTGGACTGTTAGGGAAAACCCAAATCCGACATTGAAAAGAGATAAAGCATAGAAAGGACTTATAAAGAGAGGCACCCCTCACCTAGCAAGTCGGTTTTGTAAGGAAGAGTAAGGTCAAATATATAAACCTAAGATAGAATTATCCACGCATCAAGCTAATAGTGCTAAGCATGAGGAGGAGGTATATTGAACAAAACTCGAAAGTCCCGCATTGAAAAGAGATAAGACCTTAAAAGAGTTAGTAAAGAGAGGCACATCTTACATTACAGCTGGTTTTATAAGGAAGAGTTAGGCACAATATAAAAAGCTAAGATGTACAAACCAGCAGTTTACGGGAAAGAGAAGGGGTTTTGATATTTGTGTTTAAAAATAATTAAATGAAACTTACAAAACTACCCTTTAATTAATCATAATAACCCCTAAATAAAACAATAATCCATTTATGTCACATTGTCCTAACTCAACATGCTGCTCAACTTGCATCAATTTTATTATGTTATTGTTAAGAGTCCCACATTGGATGAGATATGGCCTGACAATATGTTTCTAAGTTCGAGGTAGTCCTCTCCTCACCTTAAAAGCGGTTTGGAAGGGTTGAGTTAGGCTCATCCCAAATTCTAAGATGGTATCAGTCTATCCAAGATTCGATGGGTCGCCTGATCAATGACGGATCCAAAACAATTAACCAGTGAGGGCAATACTCATAATTGTTTTTTAAGGTTATTTTATTCTAAAAGCATCGAATGTGTTCATTTTCAATATTATAAAAAGTATTTCTTTATAAAAGAAACAAACAATCATTCAACAATTTCCCAAATTTTAGTTTGTTTTTTTATAGGAGAAAATTTATTAAGCGCACAACAATATAGAAGGTGTGCATAGAAGCCAATAAAAATGTACAATAGTCAAAATCTCCATCTCATCCTACACTCTACATTAAATGAAAAAAACTAATGATGTTTCCTAACATAACCTGCTATCTAAATTGCATGGTGCAAGCAACCTGATAGGTCTAAAACATCACAGCCTCATATCACCTAAACACAAAACCGACCTCCTCTACCAAATAATTTCATATCAAATTTTATGATATTTATAGTAAAAAAACTCTTTTAACTGTTGCATTTGTCATTGGCAGCATCACATTTAACTCTACAAATAAAAATCACAAGAGATACAATATGTTTTTTGAATATATAGTATTTTTGTGTGAAGAAATAATAGCATATATTTTTTTACAACATAGTGGGGTATGTGCCCCCAAATTTGTATGAGTACAGCCATCCCTGCACCTGCTATCAGACCACTCCGGTCACACTAGATTTCTTGGGCATGAGGTCTGTGTGTTAAAGAGTCTCACATTGGATGAGAATATGATTAGGGCCTATAAGTCGTGGGTAGTTCTCAACTTACAAGCCAGTTTTGCATGGCTGAGTTGGGCCAAACCCAAATTCTAAGAGTTATAATGGAACCAGATAAACCATTTAAGAATTACGTTTATCACTACATATCACCTGAAGATAACTTGCCATATACCCATATGTAAATAAAATACAACAGTTGAGTAGAAGCTAACCTGACTGAATGCTGGAGTGTAGTCATGTTTAAAATTCAATTTCTTTAAAAGAGGTATGACATCGGAACTCTGTGGATAAGTGACGCGAGGAGCATTTACTCTGTTAAGTGGAATAAATGTAACACGCCCACCTTTTTGTTGATTAAGGTGTTTAATTATCTCGGTTGACGTGTCATCATTTTCAACAACCACATGAAATAAGCTGTTAAAACAAATTTGTTAAATTAACAAATCAAGCCAAATATGCAAAATTATAATACCAATAAAGAGATCAGGCCAAGAACAGATACTAGAGATGAAAAAAGTAAATTACATGCTATGGATCTACCGAATCTACCCCATCCCCATTTCCAAAATAAAAATACACCCTATGAATGTAACATGTGGTGAAGCCTACTTATTCAAAGAAGGGATACCTGTTTCCTGCTGTCACTTCAACTGCAGTGAAAAACTTTTCATCACAGTTCAGCAACTCAATAATTGGACCGTGAACTCCAGAAATGTTCTGAGTTTTGCAGATCTTCCGAACTGAATTCAACCCTCTTCTAACATCCTGCACATTATAGTACAGAGTATCAAACAAGGTGGTGTGTAATAATGCCAACATCATCATGACAGATCGTCCCCAAACTGGACAGATAATAATAGCGGGCACTCTTATCAAATGCCAAGTAGTCTACATTTCTCAATATTAGATAAACAAAACACTGAGTCACAAATACCATTATATAATTACAGAGAACTAATTCCGTCACTCAAAAAACACCCTAAAACATCTTATTCAAAATCAGAGAGTGATGATGTCCTTCACTGCCATCAATCTCAAGATCTTTCTTTTTCCTTTATGCATTGAAAAATAGCACATTAAAAGAAGCTTTTAAGATATGCTACTCACACCAGGAATTGCATGATCAAGATTCTTTTCAGCCTTCTCAACTTCTGCTCTCAATTTATCAATTTCAGCAGTAAGTTCATTCTCTTTGCTCCATAAGGACCTATGATGATGATGATAACAATAATGAAACAATATCAAACCATAAGAAGTATCTCATTGACTATTAAATCAAAAACATGTGTACGCATCACAGAAAAGACAAGATATACGAACTTTTTCTTATCCTGAAGGCTGTCTCTTTCTACTTTATAATCACTAAACCTTTCACGTGACTTAGCAATTAGAGATTCCAAAGTAGTAATATTTGCTATACGACTCTGAATATTCTCATCGCAACCACACATTTCATCATTAAGCCGTTGAATTTCTTCCATCAGCTTTTTCTCCTGTGGCACAAAAGTTCCACTACCCGTAAAATACTCAGTCAACAAAATTTAATATATCAATCTTAATACCACAAGTATCACATAGCTCAACAGCCAATAAGATTTATGAACCTAACGCGGGGTTTAGGAAGTGAGGAAAAAATGAAAAGTCTGTGTATATATAACCCAATTCTTATTAAGTCTACATAAAAACTTCCATTTAGCAGAGTTAGAGATTACTTTTACTGATATGCAAAATCATTATAATCATTATAAGAGCAAGAAACAAATTTTAAGTGTCTGGTGGCCGAGTGTTGAAAAGCCTCTTATAAGAAATTGGCAGTAGTTTATGAGCGCAGCTTTTCACAATCAGCGGCAAAGTACACTTCAAAAACAAAAGTCAGCAGCTGGCTTCTGCTTTTTGTTTCTAAAACAATAATAAACATAAAAAATTCTTGAAAAATTAAACAGGATTTCATTGAAACATATATTCCCAAGGGCATATAACTTGCTTCTACAGGCTGCTTCTAATAAACAGCAAGACCAAACTGACCCTCGGTATCAGGAAACACATCAATATTGCAATGAAGCACAACGAGGAAGTGGACTATAAATGTTGAAATTTGGGGCCTAACTCATCCTTACTAAACCGGCTTGTAAGGTGAGGAGTGCCTCCTCTTTATAAACTCTCCTCGAGAGTCTTATCTATCTGATGTGGGAATAAATCCACCCCCTCAAAGCCAACACAATGAAGGTGTTGGAGGCTGCAATCAAGGCAAACCAAAGGCCACAATTAAGGCAGCTAGGGGTGGACCGCAATAAAGGCGGAATTCCCAACACACCCCTTCACGCTTCAGCCCGGCCCAATGGGCCTGAAGCGTGGACGATGCGGGAAATCCAACGATAGATCTAGGATAGGCTCCGATACCATGTTGAAATTTGGGGCCTAACTCATCCTTACAAAACCGGCTTGTAAGGTGAAGAGTGCCTCCTCTTTATAAAGTCTTCTCAAGAGTACTATCTATCTGATGTGGGACTAAATCCACCCCCTCAAAGCCAACACAATGAAGGTGTTGGAGGCTGCAATGAAGGCTAACCAAAGGTCGCAATTTAGGCGACTAGGGGCAGACCGCAATTAAGGCGGAATTTCCAACAATAAAGTAGAATATGTCTTGAATAAAAGTGTAAGTTTGTATGCCTCTAGGAAGAACTGTCATATTTTGGTGGTGATCAGACTTTCAGACAACAACAATATTAGACGGGTTCCTCGATTGAATTTAGAGTGACTTATAGGCTTATATGATATTGTTTATAATAGTAATTGCAAGTTGAAGTTCCTTCCAGGGGGATGTCATATCCTCTGACCTTATACTTCTTTCGTTATTTCTCTAATAATATTAATCATGCAGAAAAATGTATATGCAATGGAGCTCAAAAATGTCATCTCTGTTTATTGGGCTAAAATTTAAAAG
>Ga0228711_1010595_pt1 | contig 12057 bp, 7 predicted proteins | sample MedpolnodulmetaG_2_FD_177996 | JGI IMG/M metagenome (GOLD analysis project Ga0228711, IMG submission 177996) | Root nodule microbial communities from Medicago polymorpha collected in Santa Monica, California, United States - brown nodules | ecosystem: Host-associated > Plants > Roots > Nodule...
AAAAAAGGCAGAAATCAATTACTAATTCATAGGAAATTTAAACTAAAAATTATTAAAATAAACAAATATGAAAGTATGGTTTATATCCATCAATAATTAACAAGGTGTATGTGTATAATTGGGTCTAATCATCTGATACATGAATAAGATGATGCAGTTTTGATACTTTGATCCAAACTTCACCATTAATCTATCACTCAAGTACACCCCTCGTTTGATGTTGTGAGTTATTAAAGCCTCCTAAATCAATCTCTGTGCGACACTCATAATTTTCATAAGAAAATTGAAATTTGTTACATAGTTTAAGTCAATCAAGCAAGCACAAAGTGAAAGGGGAATGACTACCTCTAATAATTGTGTTCACTTTTCCTTTAAAGGAAATATTATTTATTTGATTAACAATTACTATAAAATAAAAGTGCAACTAACCCAACAGCTAAACTATTAGTAATGAATAACATCTCATGGATCAAGAATAGCCCCGCATGGATCTTGACAGCGTATAAGATATAGTCCCACATCGGGTGTTTTAAAACAGTATAGAGAAGGACTCAACTATAAAACTGCAGTCCATCTCATTGAGGAATGTACCTTGGATAATGTTTTCTTTCTTTGTTTTCTTGTATGTATGTTGAATCTTCTCTTCATTGTAGAGATTCATGATTACGGAGGACTTTTAATAAAAGTTCACCTCCGTCTCCTCGAATCTCTATAATAAGGAGAAAATTCCTAAGAATTAAAGAAACAAAGTTAGACCTAGTGTATTTTGGTATGATTGTTGACTATGACTGAGTAGTCTAATGTGTATAATAAGGAGAAAATTCCTGAGAATTAAAGAAACAAAAGTTCACCTCCATCTCCTCGAATCTTCTTACATTACATGTGTTAGTGGTCTAGAAATGAAATGACTGTGAAGCTCCTTCTCATTGCTGAGACTATTTGTGGATGGAGGACCTTTATAGATTCCTCTGCCTGATTGTTGAGACTAGTAGTGAAGTAGAAATTAAACACTGGTTAATTCTGTTTACATCTACTAATGGAAATGTTTGCCTTTTTTCTGCAAATTTATCCGTAACTTAGATGCACAATCAAACTAAACAAAATAGTGACTTAGTCAATCTCAATGCTTTATCTCATCAGGATGAATAGGATTATTAGTTTTTCTAATTATTGCCTTGTTATCCTTGAACACATTCATTGTGTCCCAGGTTCATGATTCAAGACGAGGTTGTTAATGATGAAGTGGACATCAAGATTAATTATTGGAATCTGGAGAAATGGCGAGAAGAAGCTTTCTCATTTTCTGATTAGTTACAAATGGGTCCTAAGACTTCATTAAGAATGGCATAAGTGCAGCATCCAATTTTATTCAACCATCAAGCGGAAAAGATTGCTATTTGGTTTGTTTTAAATGTTGTCAAGTCTTGTTGTTTTTGTTGATATTGTCCGTCATATTTTACAACAATGTTGTGGAAAAATATAAAAAAATGTTTTGCAGAACAGAAACACTAGTATTCCACCAATGTTTTTTAAGGTTGCTTTCATTTGCCGTTATTATATATAATGTTTTTAACACAATATACTCTGGTCCTTCCTCTTGTCATGTAATTAAAGAGGACTTTGATCATATTTAGTGTGTCTATATAAAATTTGCAATGATAAATAACTTACCAAGATGTCGGTCCACATTGATTAAAACATGACAATCTGATCAGTACTCATCCGTATCTTTTTGAAATTAGTAAAAGATCACTCCAACCAAAAAAGAGAAAAACAATACAGGCCAGCATCGAACAAGAATATTACATTACATTCTTTTACAATATCACAACTTAGTAGATCAAAAGTATCATTTAAATGCATAGCACAACATCACAGTTATAATCATAATTATATGAACTTTTCAATTATGCAATTAATGATTGACTGTCATATTTTGTCCGAGCATCTTTGAACCTACCAAAATTTATATAGGGCTCAATATGAATTGTGATACTCAACCTGCATATTTTAATGGCCTAAGCAAACTAAAAAATTGGTGTTATTGCATACTAACCCAGATTAGCATAAAAAGAAGATCGTAATCATCATAAATGCAAAACAGTTAAGATTGAAAATGCTAATCCACTCATTGGGGATAGATATTTTGTTAAGATTCTGAGTGGTCAATTCTTAAACATCAAATGCAAATTAATTTGTAAACTAATACAAAATCACCCCTTTGGAGAAACATGATTAAAACCAACATGAGAGTTTAAAAGCTTCCTTCTATTTTATAACTTGACCGTATAAGTCCACTGCGAAAATTTTCCAACCTTTACAGTATAAGTTCAGGAATCCATCACAAATGTTGGAGCTTTAGGTAAACTTTCAAAGCATCTTCCTTCCCATACTTACTCAGCGACCAATGAAAACATGCTATGATAAAAGCACACACATTTTTAACATGGGTGTTAAAGCTTGAGACTATAAGGCTCTATTTGGATAAATAGTTTAATTAACGCTTGCAAGTGTTTATTTATACATAGAGCTATGCTATACACAACGACCAGAATAATCGTGAATTGATCACAAATGAAAAACTGGTCAATGAAAATCAGTCTTGAGCGGAAAACAAGGAAGGTTGAAAGAAAAAGAATGAAAATCATTAAAGAGTGGGTAAGTGGAATACATGCCATGTGTCTCGTGAAACATTCGCTTGGTGCTATTTCACTTTAAATAGCATAAAGTCAAACTGATTTGACATAAGCTACAAGTTGTTTCCATTAACCATCACAGAGAGCATACGAAAACAAGATGAAAATAACTTATCGACATCGACATGTTATAACTTGGATTCATAAACTCTCTCATATAGTCACAAATGCTTATGTAAGTCAATAAGTTTAAATAAGTCAATCTAACGAGGAATTTATTTCAGCACTTGATTCGTGATTTTATGGATAAAATCTCTGTTTTTTGAATTAAAAATCTGACGAGGAATTTATTTTAACAAAGTCCAAATTAATTATGTCCCAGTTCATGTTGGGCCAACCCATTCGGGGCATTATAGTCTTCATAATCAAGGTGGAAGAAAAGAAAGTTGAAATGGAGAGTAAAGTTACAAATAAAATCTACATGATTCATAACATTTTTTCTTTCAAACATGAAGTTGTGTCTGTTAAACAGCAACAACTGAGTAGCATGAGTTCAATTCAACGAACCTATATGCTTTACATTCTATAGTAAGCAGTAAATGAAACATTGATATCCAACAAATTATCCTCAGCAATGCTTCGTATTGAATGTCAATAGAAACAATTCATTGCTACCATATTAAACAGAGTCTGACCGAGCATTTTTACATCGTTTTCCATCTTCCATCTAGTATGCTTTCTCTAGTCATGAGCTCTGAGCAATCACGCCCTGACCAAACTGATGCGGTTTGCATTCCTAAAATAAGCAATGATGCTTCCAACTTTATCTTTTGAGCGTCTAGTACCAAGATTATCAGTATGGAAAATCTTGACGAGCTAGCTACTTGGTTTTAATATGCCCTGAAGCTTCCACCCACCAAACCCTGCTGCTACAAATGCCTGTAAAATGTTATGTCAAATACACCACTTATTCTCGGTTGAAAATCGAATACTTTTCCTTTTGGAAGCTAACATAATATTAAATGAAAGCCTTGTAATGCTACAAGAGATTCTTTTTCCCCTGAAAATATTACTCAATCAAAAGGTGACCGTAGTGGTGTGCAACTACTATGTTTCAAATCTTATTATCCTGATAGGTGAACCACAATTATAAAAATACATTTATCAGTAAATCTCATTGATATCCTTTCTTGGGGTAGGTGCCAAGCATAATAGCTACTGGTTTAAAGTTCCTTCCAGTTAAACTAATAAGGTTTTATTTTAGGCTTAAAAGGTAAAATATCAAGGCTTGGGGTCTAATCAGAAAAGGGTGATAGAGTCGTTTTGAGCAAATGATGCCCACGAGCAAGAGACATTCCCTGTCGTAATTGAAGTTACTGGAACTAAGTTTTACAAGAAAGTTTCTAAAAATATAACGAATGCTATTTGCGACTAACCAATAGAGTACATGAAGCTAGAGATCATAAGGTGATTCCTAAGCCATTATAGCATTCATGATGGAAATAGAATTTTATTACCAATTTTCCAATTCATTAATCAATAAGAGTCGTTTAACATTTCATCCATGTAAAAATATTAGAAACCGTGAAGGACTAACTATCCTAAAAGTTGAAACAGTTATGTAAAGGTCATTAATGGACTTCTTATTTTATAGCATTCTTATCTTTATAGTAAACAAATATAATTAAGAGAAGTACAAACATAGTTCCTATTATCATTTTATCATCTTTTATGAATTTTCGAATTGTGATGTGTGAAATTTGAGGTAAGTTAGAATGTTCAAGGTTTGTGGGTTCTGATACTAACTCATTCCTATCATCATGCTAGTAAGACATCCCAATGGTTAATATTGGTTGACTCTAGCCAAAAAAAGGAACAAGAATACACTCACACCTAACACAGTTTTGTAGGGAGATAATAACATTTTTACTAACATGCACAAAGACAAACCCTTCAAACACGTGTTCCACAAAAAACATTCCAAAAATAAATTTATAATCTTGTTGGAAAATATCAAATGAAACTCCTATAATTAGATGTTAATTTGTTTTTGCATAAAATAGTTTGCAGAAGAAGTCCATACAGTTTCTGTGTGATCTTTTGTAGAGAAACTAAACTTCGTAAAAGTATAAACTGAGGTCATCATTATTATATAGCACCAAAGACACAATAAATGACATTTAAAATAAGATATTAATGTACACAGTTGTGCAATGTAATAAAATAAAACCTCATTCCAAGATTTCCCAGCAGTTTCAAGCAGTGCAGCATTGCATGTCTTTAATTCTACAGATGCCCCACAAAACATTGAAGCTGCCTCTTCCCACCCCCTGTTATGTCCCATGCACCTGTAGACCACCCAATATCAAATATCCATCAAATCTTATTAATGTAATTTTTATGTATCAAATACAAATACTGTTTTTTAAAAGCAAATAAAAAGATATTGTTGGAAAAAGAATAAAGGGCTCGTAAAGAACTATTGAAATCGAGCTGTACATTGGTTCATTAAGTATAGGCTTCATAATTCACATTACATCATAGAGATAGCGACCACCTACAAACATTGGATGTCCTTCATGCTAGATTCAGCCAAATTTTGAGTTGTGTTTCAGTCCATAGCGTTGAAAAGTTGAAAACACTACCTCTAAAAGTTCAAAACAGATGGTGTAAAAAGTAAAAAGAAAAAAAAAATGTCAAATGTAACTCCACTAAATTTCCATATTTAACCTTTAACATCTGATTTCTCTGTAGCAAATCCACTTTGCAAAAGCATTTTAAGTAAAAAGTATTGATTATAACCACATTGTTTTGTTTTTCCATAGGTTGCTTGGGTTCAAACAAGGAAGAACATACAGACACATTCAAATTCACCTTCATACAGAGATAATAAAGAATTTAGACAAGATCATAAAAGGCTAGACAAGATCTTTAGCTACTCACATGACAGTTAATACCTCATCCCTTGAATATTTACAAATAACCTTTTGAAGGTGATCTGCGGTTTGCCCATCCATGGCCGCAATCGAATAGAAACTAGAAACAAAATGAACCTCGGCGTCCAGTAGTTCCTGCACTTGCTCCTGCATTATCTTGAGTGTCTCCTTAGTCCGCGCCGCATCGCTGTCGCAAGTAACAGAAATCAACATATAACCTCAAAGACAGACAGCAAACTCAATTCAATCTCACACCACAAAACTCCCTACCTAGATAGTATAAGTTCAGGAATCCAACCCAACTGTTGGAGTTTGAGGGAAACTTTCACAGCATCTTCCTTCCCTGACTTACTCAGAGGCCGGTCATGATCTGCACAACGCAAAAAAACAATTCCTCCATTTACACCAAACAAACAATACATTTTCATGTCAAAACATGTGACAGAAGCACAAACATTATTAACATGGGTGTTAAAACTTAATACTTTATGACCCTGTTTGGATAAACAACTTAATAAGTTCTTATACATACACTATTTCTATAACAGAAGATAAAATAATGTCAAATTGGTTTTGTATAAGCTATAAGTTGTTTTCTCATAAGCTATCATAGATAACTTAAGAAAATAAGCTAAAGATAGCTTATGGAAATGTCATAATTTGTTTCTATTAGCTCTCAGAATTAGTCATACAAGTGCTTCAATAGGTAATCTTAAAAAAGTCAATCCAAACCGGTTCCACACTTGAAATAGCACAAAGCAAGAAACCCACTACTTGTTTTACGTAGAACTAGAAGCCATAACATTAACGTGTTTTGATTTCCACTACAATTCCTTAAACCAGAACATTCCAAATTGAATAAAATTTGAGACTGTAATTCATTTCCTCCATTTACACCAAATAAACAAAACATTTTCATTTCAAAACATGTGACAGAAACATAAGCATCAATAACATGAGTGTTAAAGGTTGGGACTTTAAGGACCCATTTGAATAAACAACTTAATTAAGCGCTTATCATATAAATGCTTATACATAAACTATTTCTATAACAAAAGAAAAAATAAAGTTAAACTGGTTTTATACAAGCTATAAGTCATTTTCATAAGCTAACACAGAGAACTTATGGAAATAAGTTGTAAACAGCTTATAGACATGTCAAGTTATTTTCATAAGCTCTCCTAAACAGTCACGCAAGTACTTATGTAAGTAAATAAGCTTAAATAAGTCAATCCAAACAGAGCCTACATTCAAAATAGCACAAAACAAAAAGCCCGCTACTTTTTTTATCTAGAATTAGAAGCCATAACATAACCAGTTTCAATATCCACTAAATTCCTTAAACGGGAACGTTCCTAATTGAATAAAGTTTGAAACTTTAATACCCAAAAATGAAGGGTTTTTTTACCTCTGAGAGAAGGGTGTTCCCAAGAACTTTCGGCATGGCGAAGAAGGATGAGGCGGCGAGAGATGGAATCTGAGAAGGGTTCCTTTGTTTTGGTGTCTTGTTTGGGAATGAGGATTGAGGATTTGGCGCGTAATCTGAAATTAGGGTTCCGAATGTTGCTCCGGCGATGATTGAGGTGGTGGTGGAAAGGTGAATTGACGGTGCTGCATGTGGTAGAATGCATTTCATACCCAATTTCAGATTTTGTGGCGTTAAATCCTTGGTTTGCTCTGTGTTGTTGTATATATACGCTTCTATTGTGCCCCCATTATGTCGACACTCATTTCAACCATGACTTTTCAGATTAACAACTTATTTACAGCTTATAAAATAAGCACTTAAATAAATGAGCACAACTGATAAGCTAATTTTTTTTTTTGAAGCAGTGATAAGCTAACTTATACTAGTAGATAATTTATAGTTGAATAAACTAGTTTATTGTTGTTAACAAATAAGCTATTTTAACGGACGAATTATCTTATAAATATGAAATGAAAATACATTTAAACTATCTTAGATTTAATAAATATTTAGTTTTTTTAAAACTAAGATTGCATGTTGGTTCTTAAAATGGTGCACTAACAAAAGATGACTTAATTGAAGAATATAAGAATGACATTGTGATGAACTTTGTTAGTTTTCTTTTTATTTTTCAAGTTTTTTTTATTTAATTGGGTTAAGTTTAAATCTCATGACTTTTGTTTTTATTTTTTCATTAATAAATTTGAGTATAATTGATCTCATGAATTGATTCTAACTTTAAGTTAGAAATTAGAGGCTTTTTACTGTAAAACTGGTCTTTACACTAATATTTATTATTCAACCCACTTTTACTTAAATATATACAAACATAAATCATTTTACATTTAACATACTTTTAGTTGAAATTAATTTTAGAAAATCAATTTTTGTCACCCTTAACCAAAATTGATAGGTGAATTATTACAAGTAAAAGTATGCTTGGACACTCTTAGATAAGTGTCTATGATCTGCATGTGACGCACACGTCATAGACACTCATCTAGAAGCTTGGACATGACGTGTGCCTCATATGCAGATCATAGACTCTTATCTAGAATGAATCGTCATTGTGTTTGCGAAGTGAGTAAAGCTTGGACATGACGTGTGCTTCACATGAAGCTTGGAACAATGGTTTCTATCGTTGTAACAATAGTAAATCTCTCCTATCTTAATTTTACCTCTAACTCATAGATACTTATCTAAGAGGTCAAATATCTTACCACTTTGAATCTATTTATGGTTTTTTTTGCACTGATATGGGATTTTTTTTTTTTTATTATGGACACTTCCCTTTTAATTTTACACATAATATTTTATTTTTCATTATTTTTATTTGATTTTAATTAATATACTATGTTATTATGGACATTCAAAAAGAAATATACTAATTAAATTTATTTATTATTGAAAAACTTTATAGTCAAAGATGATCTGCATGTGAAGCACATGTCATGTCCAAGCTTCACTCACTTCGCAAAACCCAAACTAACAAACTCAATCTTCACCTTCACCTTCACCTTCCTGCTATTATCTCTCCAAATGCATCCTCCGAGGAACCGCCATTCTTCAAGTTCTCTATGGTCACTTCCGTTCTCCCTCTTCCATGGACATTGTTTTCGGCAAGGTTCATCTTTCTCCTTTGGCTCTTTCAGCACATTCATTTTTTTCAACCGAATGAATTTCTATCATTGCTTTTGCAGGAGACGTCTATAGAATTGCTTGTCATTCATGATGATGGTCATTTACAATCTGTCTGTGATCAGCCTGTTTTTGGCATCATCAAAGATCTTGCTGTTTTGTCATGTAATCAAAATTCTTGTCCCAACGATCCACAGGTGTGCCACTCTCCATGTTTAGTATGAAACAGAGACACCAACACGACACAGACAAACGAGTAAAAATTTGAAGAAAAAAAATGAATTAATTGAACGTAATCACATGTGTGTCTTGTTGGATATCATACTAGTCTTCCATGAGAAGTGTCGGTGTTATTGAGAGTGTAATGCACATATTGAAAATTAATAAATGAATGAGTATAACAATTTTCCGCATATATTGAGCTTAATTATTACCACAAATATATGGTGGAATATAATCAGTCGAGAGCAGTGTACAAGTAGAGCAATTCTTGGGTGGACACTCCATTTGGTCTCACACACACATAAAAAAGAAAGTAGAAAAAAAAAATTAATTTTCAAATGATTATAGCATGTCTACCCTTTTGTGTGTTTGACTAAATGGAGTGTCCAAATTCTTGTGTCCACCCAAGAATTATTCGGTGCAAGTATTCATTTGAGGTAAAATTGGAAAAACTAATTCAATTGTCGCTTGAAAACACAACACTCATTTAGAAACGGAAAGAGTAATTTCTTCATTGTCTTTGTCAACAAATGTGTTTCCAATGAAGTTAGTTGTTTGTTGTTGGGAGTTGTGAATGTTTTTGTTTTTCAACTAGTGTAGATATGAGGGAGCAATGAGGTGTTATATTTTGTCATGTGTTATTTGGAAATTTTTTGTCTTAGGGTAAATAGATAGATTGAAATTTGGATTTTATTTAGCCCCTTTCATTTGTTTTGTAGATGTGTGTCAAAGACCTTTTGGTTGCTATATCTGATTCTGGGAAACTGTCGGTGCTCGCATTTTGCAATGAAATGAACAGGTAACATTCATGGTGTATTTCCAGTTTGGTCTGTTAAGATATATCTCTACTAAGCTTTCTTATTTTCCTTTAAGCAATGTTGTAGGTTTTTTCCATTAACAGATGTTCAGCTATCTAATCTTGGAAAAACAAGAGACTTTTGTATGCTAGTCATTGATTCCAAGTGATGCTTCTTTCCTAGTCAAAAGAGTTTATTGAAAAACATTCATATTATCTTTCTTGTTATCCCTCATTTCTGTGTTTTATTGCAGTGGTTGTTTTATTGCAGCCAGTGAATATGAGGATCAACTGGCTCTATTTTCTGTGTCAATGACTGGCAATGATATCATTGATAAGGTCGAAACTACTACACTGTTTTGGACTTTAAAAAGGCGGCATGTTAGTGTGTTTTAAAAATGTATATATGAGTAAGATATGATTGGTTCTAGTATTGGACAATGGTTAGGCAACTAAGCATGCATATAGGACACTATTTTTGTGGTTGTTTATGGTTTAGCTAATGATTTTTGCTATAAAAAGTATTGACCTTTCTTTTACTTTCTCATGATTTGCTATACCTGTAGCAGTAACAGTATTGACTATATACTATTTTGTATTTTCTTACTTTTCATTAATTTATTCTTTTTTTGAAGAAATATACTTATGTTATCTTTTCTGCTCAATTCCATAAAATAATACATCCTTTTGATAGTGGAGAGACAGAACGTGCTTCCATAAACATGAAGAGTACCGGCATCTGTGGTACTATTTGGAGTATGTGTTTTATTTCACTAGATTCCAGACAATTAAGCAAGGAGAAGAATCCTCTATTAGCAATTATTCTACATAGGTATGATGAATCACTTATTTGACCATTGTCAAGAGTTTATTCTAAGTCTTGAAGGTAATTCTATCTTGTAAACTAGCTTCTGTTTCTAACGTCTTTGTCGTGATGCATGCTACCGAAAATCATACTTCTTTCCTATGTCCTACAGGAGGGGAGAAGTTCTAAATGAATTGCTATTATTGGAATGGAATGTTAAATCACAGACAACCACTGTTGTTTCTCAGTATGTTGAAGATGGGCCTCTAGCACATAACGTTGTTGAAGTTCCCAACTCAAAGGGACTTGCATTTCTGTTTAGGGCTGGTGATGTTCTCTTAATGAACTTTAGAGATCCTTGCAATCCATGTTGTGTGTATAGGACTAGCTTGAATTCTTTTCCCGTTGCGGTGGAAGATAAGACTTACGTGGAAGACTCGTGTATCAGGATAGACGCAACATTGAATAAAAAGGTAGTGTAGTGTAGTGTCTGAAACCCTGTTATTATTCTGAATACTCTGATCAATGAGTCAAACTATGAATTCAATGATAAGGTGATTTTGAGAATACCTTTCTCTCACAAACCTTGGTTACTTTTCAACTAACTAACTAACACACAATGAACTGAACTAAAGGCTTATCTATCATGTTGCTGCATGTTTGTTGTGACAGGTGGCTAATTATGATCCTGTGTGCAAAGGCAATGACAATGGTGATACTAATTTGGGTCGCAAGTATATATTGGAGTTGGGAACCTGGCAATAATGAAGTTCCTAGGTTGATATTTTGTGTAGATACTGGAGAATTTTTTATGATTGAAGTTTGTTTTGATTCGGATGCCCCTAAAGTTGAACAATCTAACTGTCTCTATAAAGGTCTACCTTGTAAAGAATTGTTGTGGGTTAAAGGCGGATATCTAGTAGCAATTGTAGAAATGGGGGATGCTGTGGTCCTGAAATTGAAAGATGGAAGGCTATGCTGTACAAACTCTATTCTGAACATGGCACCAATATTGGATGTGGCGCATGAAGAGGAGCATGGCCAAATGTTTGCTTGCTGTGGTGTGGCACCTGAGGGGTCATTAAGGATTATTCAAAGTGGTATTAGTGTAGAAAAGCAATGCAGGGTTGGTTATATATATGAAGAGGTAGTCGGTACTTGGGCTGTCCGTATGAAAGTTGCTGATTCTTATCATTCTTTTATTGTTCTATCATTTGTTTCGGAGACCAGAGAATTTTCGGTTGGTTTAAGTTTTAAAGATGTGACTGCTTCGGTTGGTTTTCAACTGGGGTGTCAACGGGGATTTTCAGAGCGGGGGCCCCGCAAGGAACCATTTTCGGGGATTTTTCTCCCCCGTGGGGCGGGGATGGGGAGAAATATTCCCCCGCAGCCACTTCGGGGCGAGGATCGGGGAAGTATACCCCGCCCCGCGGATTCCCCGATCCCCGTGAAAATACTGTAATGTCCTTACATTTTTAAAAAAACCTTAATATTTACCCTTGGTTTTTGGGACTTTTCACATGGTTTCATAAAATAAAATAAAAAGTGTATAAAAT
>Ga0228711_1010598_pt1 | contig 12054 bp, 12 predicted proteins | sample MedpolnodulmetaG_2_FD_177996 | JGI IMG/M metagenome (GOLD analysis project Ga0228711, IMG submission 177996) | Root nodule microbial communities from Medicago polymorpha collected in Santa Monica, California, United States - brown nodules | ecosystem: Host-associated > Plants > Roots > Nodule...
GAGCCTGTTTTTTTTTTGTTTTTGTTATAACTAAATTTGTTGCTCGTGAAAGCTCGGGATAAAATTTTCTCGGGAGAAATAGCACTCCCCCTATAAATAACTTAGTTTTCTTTGTCATCCAATGCTAGATTCCACAAAAACAACAAAACACATTATTACTTGCATAGTTATGGCGGATCTAGTGGGTGGAGCTGTCGTTGGAGCTGTGGTGGGAGAGGCTCTGAAATACCCAATTGAAGCATTCAAAAGAGGTCGAAAGTACCCTTCCACTCTGGAAAGAGGCAGAAAAACTTGCAATGCTTTGGCTCCTCTGGTTGAAGAGATAATAGTTTGCAACGATTCGTTGGGTCGACCAAGTGAAGATACAGAAACAGTAGAGACTATCACAGGAGAGCTCACAGAGCTTGTAAGAAAAAGCAAGAAGCCTACTTTCAAGAACTGTTTGTCTTCTCCAGCTCAACAAGAAAAGCTTCAGAAGAAACTTGACGATCTTCACTGGCATTCTTCTGTTGTTGTTCCATTTGAGAATAAAAGGGATTTGATGAAGCTGTTGGTTCTTGCGGAAAAGATTCATGGGAATCAAATAAAGTTTTGGTGTGGTGCTAGTCCTCAAGTTCCTGAATTTACTGAAAGGCTTGACCTTTTCACTGAGTTGAAGATTGAGTTGATCAAGTATGGTGTTTCTGTGTTTCTTTTGACTGGTTTGGGTGCTTCTGTTAAACCCACTCTTCAAATCAACCTTATTAGGGATCCACAAATCCAAGGTATTTGGAATTCAATCATTTTGCTTCATTTCAATACAATTCACTCTCATTGATTTAGAAAACTTTTTTGTCTTGACTAGCCAAGTTTTGTGGAAACATCTTCGTTGTTACCGTCTCAAGAACTCCCAACTTGAAGTACATTGTACAAACACTGTTTGCCCGCTGTGGACTTTGGATGCCTGAGTTTCGAAGTGACGAAGATGCAATTAACGAATTGGGACTATTATTTAGGAAAATTAGTATATATCCAATATTATTAGTCTTGGATGATGTTTGGCCTGGCTCAGAAGGCCTTGTTGATAAGTTCAGATTCCAATTGCCAGATTATAAGATCTTATATTTTTTGACAGGTGAGACTCAAGCATTGTAATTCCTACCCCTGTCACCTTGTTCAACAATTAGCTAACCACAATGTCACCCAAGTATTATCCCTCTTACTTAATATATTAAAATAAAGTTTAAATACTTATCTCTCATAACTTTCATTACTTTACTACTTATTATTTTAAGCAAGTAGAAATGTCACCAGTATTTTGCTATACAACACATTTTAAAGCAAAAATGAAATCATGCGATGCTCCTACTCCCATATATATATATAATATATAGTTTTCTACTCCTACCTTTGAATTGAACAAGATCGTCTTCACTTAATTAATCACGATATTTCCAATGTCTACAGAAACAACAGAAACAAAACCTTTCTCAACTCCCTCTCATTCATCGGGTAATTATTTTGTGGCGCAAGATGGCGGCAATGACATCATGACACGCAATAATTTTGTGGCACAAGATGGTGGCAATGACATGTTGAAGGACATAGTGCTACGGAGGAGGAAGAAACTAAGTACAATGACTCTAGTTGCTGCTGCAACAGCAACATGGGTGTTGATGGAAGTTTATCAATTTAACTTCCTCACTCTCATCTCATGGCTCATCATGTTTGTTGTTACTTCAATATTCCTCTATTCCAACATGCTTAGACTTTTGGGCAAGTGAGCACCTTCTCCTTCCTCTACTTCTTCTAATGCATATTTCTCTATTTTTCCATTATCTAGTACCTAGAAGCTAGATATATGTAATATTGACTAGCACGGATACGTAGGCACTAATAATAATTTGAGAAAATTGAAGTGATTAAATGTAACTATATGTATCATCTCGTATATCAGTATTGGCCATTAGACATACTCTAATTCTGATGTAACACTTATTCATTCTGAAGTATTGGTGCTATGTGCTAAATAGGTAGTTAAGTTCCATTTATTTATTGTGTGAAATTTAGGGAACCACCAATATTGTTGAGGCTTGAATTGAAAGAAGAAACAACTGTGAGAATGGGAATGACAGTTCGAGTATGGATTAAAAAATCAATAATGTGGTTGTTCGTGGTAAGCATAAAGAAAGATTGGCCTGTGTTTATGGGAGTTATGGCTACGTTGTTGATAATCTCTTATGTAGGAGCCTGCATGGACTTCCTAACATTTATTTATATAGGTACATCAATGAATGTGATTAATTTCCTTTAATTATCTACTTTTTACCCCTCTTGAATTGGTTTTTATTAAATTATGTTTTGTGTTGTTCTATAGGTATAGTAGCTGGTATGACACTTCCAGTAAATAAAAAACGAGGATAAGATCAAGAGATGCATGGAGTGATTTGTTGGATAATAACATGATTTGGTCCATTGGACTGATCAAGTGCTGCCATTTTGATTTAAGTGCTGAAGTTAAAAGAAAGTTCTAGAGAAATATATAAGTAGTAGAATAGTATAGAGATTTAATATTTAAATGTAATTAGTTGAGAGAAGTGTGTAACTCTCTATTGAAATGTTAGAATATTATCTCATGATGTGTCTAGAACTCTCATTTGGAGCCTATATAAAAGAGAATTTGTCATTTGTAAACCAAGTAAGTAAAAACAAGTAGAAGCAAGCAAATAAGAATCAAAGTATCCTCTCAAGTAAATCGTTGTTCTTTGAAATATTATTCTCTCCTACTCAATTAATATTGTTCCCACACCTCCATACACACACAAGTAGCTTGATTGCCCGTATAGTAGCTTAATTCTGCTACACTGTTAGCTTCCTTGTAAATGTCGGAAACGTTGTTCATTGAAACATTTGTCAAAAGAGTCGTAATTCTGGAAATGAGAGTGAAGCAAGGGTGAGAGTTTGAGCATCCTTGCATGGTCAGCTTGACAACCATAAGAGAGTCAGAATCAATCATAATATGTTGCAGTCCCTTGTCAATGGAGATTTCAAGACTGTGGAGAATCGCCCAAAGTCTTGCTTGCACAAAGGAACAAATGATTTTAGCAGAGCCTATACGAGGTGGACTCTAGCACATGATAGATGAAGCATGACTGTTATTAGAGGCCCTCGAGATTCTTAGATTCAAAGACAACGAAGCTTTTTGATATTTCCCTGTCCCACTATCCAAATAAGGTTATTGTTAACCTTACCCCAACTTTTACAAATCCTCTTCTACAGGTTTGAACATGGCTTGTTCACTTGAATTTTGGGCAATAAATCCGGACCGCGTCTATATTTGGCTCTGACAATTTTAACCCAAAGCGCATCCTTTCTCTTGGTTAAGGACCAATCAACTTTCATCATAGATGTAGTACTCATGTCACTGGACGAGCGTAACCCCAATCCTCCAATGTTTTAAGAGTGAAAATGGTTGTCCATGAGGCAAGATGGACATGTCTTTGAGTCAGAGAGTCTCCCCAGTTTACCCCTCTACATTTACTATCAATCTCGTCACAAAGATTTTTTAGTATCACAGTACTTTGTAGTATCACATAAGAGGGAATCGCATGAATGATTGAAAATGGTAGAGTTACAAACCTTTTGTTGAATATAATGACAATCAAGTGTCCTTTACTACTACAAATTTGTGTCTCATCTTTACTACTACAAATTTGTGTCTCATTAAAACTATATAACCTTTTCAAAAAAAGATTTTTTATTTATAATAGCCAACGAATGAAATATATAATAAGATCACTTATAACAAAGGCGGATCCACATGTGTCACCGTGTGCACCAGGACACTTCAGGATTTTGAAATTTATGTATTCAATACCGTAAACACAAGACCCTTGCTTTATTTCAATATTGCACTGAATTTTACATTTTTCTTTTGGTCAACCCCTGAATTTCACATTTTAAACTTGAGAAAAGCTAAAAATGTCTTCAAGACATTGCTTAAGAGAAAGAAAAAAAAAATATTCTATTAAAAATGGTAATGTCGTAATTTCAGTTTTAAAAAGTTGTTACTCCTTTCGAGACCGAGTTGACTCTCTCAATTTTTATTACTCTTTCCTTTTTAGAGAAAGAGTTGACTCTTTCAATTTTTAGTTATTGGAGTGTTACTCTTTCTGAGTTGACTCTTTCAGTTTTTAGTTATTATTATTTCTATTTTGACTATGTGTTGTTTGTGACCTTACTTTTGCTGACTTTTCAATTCCTAACATTTTTTTTTTTGGGTACAATTCCTAGCATTTTAATTTTTCATAAATCCGAAAATGCTGAATTCATTAGTTGAACCCAAGTCAATTAACTTTCTAAAATGATTTAGCCGCTAGACTGAACTGAAACTTGTATTAGAATTATGCAAAACATTTATATACTAGTATTGCATTTTATTCTTAATTGTCCACTATTTCTTCTCGTCTATTTTTTTTGTCTAGTGACTATTATTGTTAAGCAAATGCTTACATGTTTTCTAAGACCACGTGTTATTGAACCCAATGTAAAAATATTTGTTTTAAAAGTCACGATATTAATTTTATCAATACAAATTGCTATTTTTGAGTTTTCTATATGTGTCATTAGGGTAAAAGTTCACAAAATCCTTACTTTTATTACCTATCTAATATTGATGATATTCCTCTTTCAAGTTTCTACTAATAATTGTTTTTAAGGAAGTTTCTACTAATAATAAATATTATGATTTTGTCAAAATGGAGAAGAGTCTCAGGTGTTTTGTGCGATAAGAAAGTACCACTTAAGTTGAAAGGAAAGTTCTATGGAACAACAGTCATACCGGCGTTGTTGTATGGTACGGAGTGTTGGGCGGTTAAGAGTCAACACGAGAATCAAGTGTAGCAGAGATGAGGATGTTGCGCTGGATGAGTGGTAAGACTAGACATGATAGGATTAGGAATGACACCATTAGAGAGAGAGTGGGGGTAGCACCTATAGTAGAAAAGTTGGTAGAAAATAGGCTTAGATGGTTTGGGCATGTAGAGACAAGACTTGTAGATGCCGTGGTAAGAAGAGTAGATCAAATGGATGAGAGTCAAGTTAAAAGAGGTAGAGGAAGACCTAGGAAAACTATTAGAGAAACCATTTGAAAGGATTTAGAGGTCAGTGAGTTGGATCCAAATTTGGTTTAAGATAGAACATTATAACGTCATTTGATCCATGTAGCCGAGCCCACTTAGTGAGATAAGGTTTGGTTGTTGTTGTTGTCGTCCTCGTCAAAAATAATAGAAGCTTCAAAATTTTATGTGATAATTTAAAAATATAATTTTTCATTGGTTGAAAATAACAAAGTGTAAATTTAAAACTCTAATAGGTGAATATTTGATATGAGTCTACTTTTATTTTAAAAAAAATCATTACATGTTGTGATATTTAGTAAAAAGTAAAAACTACATTTAAATGTACAAAAACAAAATGAGGGATACCCTTCAATGTTGTACCAAATTTCCCACTGGTTTTAAACCTCTAATGAGTGAATATTTGATATGAGAGACAAATATATATTGTAACAAAGGTTGAGTTTTAACCCAATTAACCATGGAAGCATGAAAAAACGTGTGGAATCAGTGTTAGTGAGCCAGGGTTTACAATGCATCAAAGCATGCAAAAGAAAAACGCGTGACTACCAAGCTAAGTTGGGAGTAACATCAACACCAAAATATCTTGAAGTACCAAATATTTGATCATAGTTCACTTGAGTTCATCAAATGATTACACAATAACAACAAAACATAACAACAACTTTCTTTGTTTAGAGACATAAACACAAGAGTTCCATAGTTATGGTGGAAGCATTAAGTGGGGCTGTGATAGGAGAGATTCTGAAAAAAGCTCTTGAAACAATAAAAAATGGTCGAAATTTTGGTTCCACTCTCGAAACGAGCATAGACATTTTGAACGCTTTGGAACCTTTGGTAGAAGAATTGAAAGGTTACAATGATAATGATTCATTGGACAGACCCAGAAAAGAGATAGAGAGATTAGAGACGCTCGTAACAGAACTCAAAGAGCTTGTAGGAAAAAGCAAGAATCTTACTCGATGGAACTTAACTTCTTTTCCGCGTTACCAAGAAAAGCTTGAGAAGCAAATAAGAACTTAATCTAATTGTATATCCAAACAGGGTGTTAGTCTTGTGAACTTGCTTGTTCAGTTAGTAGTTTTGTATGACATGCATTTAATTTGAAACAGGGCATTAGCCTTATGTTATGAAATTGCATTAACTTTCTATGTTTGGATTGATAATGACCAGTTTGTATCAGCTTCTAGTTTATTAAGGATAATATGCATTTGTGGTTATTCACTTACATTAGAAAGCTGTTTTGTTTGGAATAGGCAAGTTTGGAGGAAACATATTCTTTGTTACGGTCTCAAAAACTCCCAACTTGAAGAACATTGTGCAGACACTATTTGAACATTGTGGATCTCGGGTGCCTGAGTTTCAAAGTGACGAAGAAGCAATTAACAAATTAGGACTTCTATTGAGGAAAAGTGAGAGCACTCCAATATTATTAGTCTTGGATGATGTTTGGCATGGCTCAGAAGACCTTGTTGAAAAGTTCAAATTCCAATTGCCAGATTATAAGATTTTGGTGACTTCAAGGGTTGGATTTAGAAGATTTGGCACTCCATGCCAGTTGAATCCACTTGATCATGATTCTGCGGTGTCCCTTTTCCGTCACTATGCTCAATTGAATCACATCAGCTCATCCATGCCAGATAGAGATCTTGATAAGGTGCTTTCTCTTCAATCTAACTAAATATACATGATTATTTCTGACAAACTGATAGAAATTTATGCTTCTTTGGTTTTAGAAGTTGTTAGCAGTCTAGAGCCCTGTTTGTATAAACAGTTTAATTAAGAGTTTATAGCATAAACACTTATCGTATAAGTACTAATGTATAAGCTATTTCTATAATAAAAGACAAAGTAAAGTCAAATTCTTTTCATCTTAACGCTATAAGCTGTTTTCATAAACTCTCACAAACAAACAGTCTCAAAAGTGCTATACGAGTATATAAGCTCAAATAAGCCAATTCAAACAGCCCGTAGTTATTATACAATTGCACACTAGTTCTTACTCAAGCCTTTGACGTTACTCACTGATTTCGCTTCTATGCACAGATAGTGAAAGCTTGTAAGGGTTCACCGTTGGTGCTTAAGGTCATTGCTGGATCACTTCGTAGTCAGCCTTTTGAGACGTGCCAAAATATGACGGAACGTTTAAAGAGTCAATCCATTCTTGAATCTAATAGCACTGACTTCCTTTGTTACCTTCAACCAAGTTTGGATATATTGGAGGATATCAATAAGAAGTGCTTCATGGATATTGAAATATTTTCTGAAGACCAGAGGATCCCTGTTACTGTCCTCATTGATATGTGGGCAGAACTGTATAACCTAGATGAAGATGGTATTAATGCAATGGCCATTGTCCATGATTTAATCACCCGGAATTTGATTAATGTCATAGCTACAAGGTAAACAATATCACTTGATGTTAAGTTTATAAAGCGTGTACTCATACCACTTCAGGAAGGATGTAATTTGAAATGCATTCTCTCATGACTTGTGATTTAAACAATTTATAAATCTAGAAGTAAAGAATGCATGGATCTCGGCTTGTCATTCCATAGCTAAGAAGTAAAAATATTCTATTTAATAGATTTTAAGTTATTCGTCTTGTTGGTGTTATGGTTTTCTCTCGATTACTAAATTACGTTTGTTGTACAGGCAAGTTGCAACAAAAAACAGACAGGTACTACAATAAACACTATGTCATGCTGCATGATCTCCTCAGAGAATTAGCAATCCATGAAAGCAAAGGGGAGTCATTTGAACAGAGCAAAAGACTGATCATTAACTTCAATGGAGATAATCGTCCTGATTGGTGGATTGGACCAAATCAGCAAGGAATCATTAGTTGTATGTGCTCATTCATTACTGGAATGTTGGTAAAAAAAATAGAAAAAATGATTATGCAGATTTTTTTATTTTTTTAATTTACTAATTACAAACGTGGCATGCCACGTAGGCGCTGACTCAGTCAAAAATGACCAAAAGGTCACTATTGCAAAGGGACTAAATTTTAGGGGACCAAAATTTTCATTTTTTTTATTAAAGGGTCAAAATTGCAATATTGGTAAACTTAGGGGGTCAAAAGTGTAGTTTAGCCTAAAATGTATATGCATACTTTCGTTGTTATATGTGCCTCCAAAAATGATGAATCATCAACATCAACATTTGATTGTTTATTCTACTGTTTAAGTACTATTAATTTGAACGAGCCTAGTTACAACAACCGTAATCCAAGTCTTTGTTCACATGGTGAGATTGAGTTTTTTTTTTTTTTCGACAAGATGGTGAGATTGAGTTAATTTCATTATATTACAAAAATACTATTTTCAATTTTGGAAGTCTTTGAATAATACTATCATCCGAACTTTAGGATTAAATGTCTTTGTAATGAAGTTCTCTTGAATTGAGAAACATTGTAATCACTTTGGATGGTGAGATTTCACCATTGAAAGAATCAAAATGATTTTATTTGTGTTTTCTCTTAGGTTTCATTGAGATTGTGGGTGACTTGAAAAATGAGTAGAAATTAGGTTTTGTTCTTTGTGAGCTTGCAAGTTAATTTTTTGTAACCTTTTTGTATCACTTTCATCTTAGTAGATTGGAGAACTGCTCTCTCCCCCAGAGTAGGTCATATTAGACTGAACTGGGTTAACAATCTTTGGTGTGTTTATTCCTTTCTTTCATTGTTTATCTTTATTGCTTTGATTATGCTTGTGGTGTTGTTCTACAATAGGACTTAGGTCTATTTTGTTGTTGTTGTTGTTTGAGGCTACTTTTACTCATTGTTTACTATTTCCTTTGCTTCACGCATCTTTGTTTTCATTGGTGTGATTTTGTCTAGTGTCTCTCTGGTATGGTTACTGGTTAGGGAGATGATCAAATTCAATTAAAAAGTGGTCATATTAAAATAAGTTTCCATCGATTTCAGAGTGAAATTTTTATGAGTCAACTTAAAATACATCTAGAACATTGTGAGAGACAAATATTTATTGCAGCAAAGCAAACGTGTGGACTTGGTCATGGTTTTACAATGCATCAAAGCATACGTAAGTACCATACGTGATTTCAAAAAATACTTACTTGTAGGCTAAGCTAAAGTGGGGTAACATCAACATATCTTGCAGTGCCTATAAATAATAAATGATCATACTTCAGTTTTTTCATCATCAAATCAAATCTTAGAGAACATTTGATTCCATTCCACAATAACAAAAAACACAACAACATTACTTTTGTTGTTTACAAACACAACAAGAGTTGCTTTTATCCTCGCAAAGAACATACACACACGCACAAATAGAGTTGCATAGTTATGGCGCATGCATTAATTGGGGTTGTGGTGGGAAAGATTGTGAATCAAGTTTTTGAAACAATAAAAAATATTCGAGAGTTTGTCCCCACTCTCGAAAGGAGCATAGAAACTTCCAACGCTTTGGATCCTTTGGTTGAACAGATAAAAGGTTACAACGATTCGTTGGCTCGACCAAGAGAAGAGATAGAAAGATTAGAGAAACACACAGACGATAAAGAGCTTATAAGAAAAAGCAAGAAGCTTAGTCTTAATCTATGGAAGTTTCTTCTTTTTCCTGGTCAACGAGCAAAGCTTCTAAAGCAAGATGAGGCTTTTCAGAGATATTTGTCCCTTGTGCAACTTGAGAATAAAAGGGATTTGATGGAGGTGTTGACTCATCTGAAAGATAATCATGTGAATCAAAGTAGGGGTTTGTATGGTGCTCCTCAAGAGCCTGAATTTATTGGAATGGTTAGGCAATTTAATGAGTTGAAGGATGAATTGATGAAGGATGGTGCTTCTGTGCTTGTTTTGACTGGTTTGGGTGGATCTGGTAAGACCACTCTTGCTAAGAAACTTTGTTGGGATCCACAAGTCAAAGGTAGTAACTAACTAATTGATTCTCTTTTTTCCACTAAATTATTGTGATGCATGTTTCGATTGACTTATTTGAGCTTATCAACAAGTTTGGGAGAACTTATAGAAATAGATGTTCATAATGTATTTTCAGCTTATTTCGATGAGCTCTCTATGATAGTTTATATCAAATCAGTTTGACTTTATTTTATCTTTTATTATAGAAATGATTTATACATGAACACTTATATGATAAACGTTTATGCTATAAGCAAGTAATTAAATTGTTTATCCAAAGAGGGTGTTACTCCTGTGAATTTACTTGCTTGTTTAGTTAGTAGTTTTGTATGACATGCATTTAATTTGAAACAGGGCGTTAGCCTTATGTTATGAAATTGCATTAACTTTCCTTGTTTGGATTGATAATGACCAGTTTGTACAAGCTTCTAGTTTATTAAGGATAATAGGCATTGAGATTTTTTTTTTTCTCAATTAAAATACATTTGTGGTTATTCACTTATAGAAAAGTCTTCTAGATGTTTATGGCGAAGTTGATTTCAACTCATGCAAAGCTGTTATTCAAAACACTCATAGTTATTGCAATTGCTTGATCTTTTAATCTTTTGAGAAATTTATCTAAACTGACTTCCAATTGAGATTGGATAGCATAGAATGTAATTTTACGTAGTTTCATTCTAGTCTTTTTTTTACTCCTCTCATTTTAGGTGTATGAGATAAAACCAATTTCATCTCATTTGGCATTCAATCATAAAAAATATCCATACAATTTTATTTCATTTGACTTCATTTCAACACAATACAATCCATTCTCCTTGATTTAGAAAGCTGTTTTGTTTTGAATAGGCAAGTTTCGTGAAAACATCTTCTTTGTTACCGTCTCAGAAACTCCCATCTTAAAATGCATTGTCAAGACACTATTTGAATATTGCAAACATCCGGTGCCTGACTTTATAAACGACGAAGATTTAATTGACCGATTGGGAAATCTACTGAGGGAAGTTGAGAGAAATCCAATATTATTAGTCTTGGATGATGTTTGGCCTGGCTCAGAAGACCTTGTTGAAAGGTTCAAATTCCAATCGACAGATTATAAGATTTTGGTGACTTCAAGGGTTGGATTTAGAAGATTTGACACCCCATGCCAGTTGAATCCACTTGATCATGATCCTGCAGTGTCCCTTTTCCGTCACTATGCTCAATTGAATCACATCAGCTCATGCATGCCGGATAGAGATCTTGTTGACGAGGTGATTTCTCTTCAATCTAACTAAATAGACATGATTATTCCTGACAAACTGATAGAAATTTATGCTTCTGTGTTATATTAAATATTTTACTATGGGATATAAACAAACCATTTTTGAATAAAAAAAGCATGATTGGTTTTCAAAGTTGTTAGCCAGTAGAGCCCTGTTTGTATAAACCGTTTAATTAAGAGTTTATAGCATAAACACTTATCATATAAGTACTTATGTATAAGCTATTTCTATAATAAAAGACAAAATAAAGTCAAATTCTTTTCATCTAAATGCTATAAGCTGTTTTCATAAACTCTCGCAAACAAACAGTCTCAGAAGTGCGTATACCAATGGATAATAAGCTCAAATAAGCAAATTCAAATAGCCCGTAGTTATCATACAATTGCACACTAGTTATTACTCAAGCCTTTGACGTTACTCACTGATTTCGCTTCTATGCACAGATAGTGAAAGCTTGTAAGGGTTCACCGTTGGTGCTAAAGGTCATTGCTGGATCACTTCGTAATCAGCCTATTGAGAAGTGGCTAGATATGAAGGAACGTTTAAATAGTCAATCCATTTTTGAGTCTAATAGTACTGACTTGCTTTGTCGCCTTCAACAAAGTTTGGATATGTTAGAGGATGTCAAGGAGAAGGAGTGCTTCATGGATATGGGACTATTTCCTGAAGACCAGAGGATCCCTGTTACTGTCCTCATTGATATGTGGGCAGAACTGTATAACCTAGATGAAGATGGTATTAATGCAATGGCCATTGTCCATGATTTAATCACCCGGAATTTGATTAATGT
>Ga0228711_1010608_pt1 | contig 12049 bp, 4 predicted proteins | sample MedpolnodulmetaG_2_FD_177996 | JGI IMG/M metagenome (GOLD analysis project Ga0228711, IMG submission 177996) | Root nodule microbial communities from Medicago polymorpha collected in Santa Monica, California, United States - brown nodules | ecosystem: Host-associated > Plants > Roots > Nodule...
CTTTGTATTAGCTCTTTGTGAGTGTCATTGCTTGAAGACACTTAGATCTAAGATTACCACTATCTTTTGCTCCACACATCTTTGTTTATTTCATTGGTGTGATTCGATTAAGGTTGATTTCGCAACAGTTACAACAAACGAAACCATCTAAGTAAAGCCTTCATTCACCATATGTTTTTATTTTATCAATATTGCGAGGTTTTGTGAGCTGTATAATTTATATAACTTTTTAAAAAATACAGTATAACAATTTAGAAAAACTAAATATCATATAAATGTCACAATTTTATTTATTTTATTAAATTGGTCAAATTTTCTCAAATATATTTAGACGAATTTCTAACCGTGTTTGGCACGGATGCCCATACTAGTTATCGTAACTTTAGCACGGACCATCTTAATTCTCACGTAAACAACCTTATATTTTTATCTATTTTAAAAATTGATATATTATGGATTTATGGCAGCATAGGCCATAGCACTCCTAACTGAGGTGCAAATGCATCCAATTATTTATATAAAAAATAGCCCACTCTCATAAATCTGCACTATCCACTCTTTTCTCAGTGCACAATATTGAACAGAAATATTTGTGATACAATCTTTATTCTTCAGTTGATAATAAGTAACACTAAACTTATTTAACTTGACCATATTTGTGATATTGAAAACTTGATCCATCATTCTAACAATAAGCACTCCTTTGATCTTCTCTTCTTCTTGCCTTCTACACTTTCTTACTTACCAATTGGAAGTGGAGGGATACTCTGCTCATGCCTAAAGAAATTAGATGGATCAACTTTAGTTTTCACCTTTACTAACCTATTGAAGTTACCCTTAAAATACCTATAACCCCAAGAGTTAGCTAGAGAAAGACTTGTACAATTCTTCTTGTTCATCCCTATATCCAAATCTCTATAATTCACATAGTTTTCCCTTGGATTTTTTGATGCATAAGGAGTCATATAGGAGTAAAATTTCCTCATCCAGCTCATATGTTTTGCCATATTCTTATCTCCATCAATCCATCCAGATACGTACTGAATTTTGTAAAGAGTTCCTTTTCTATGAGGAAAAGGTGTTGCAGATTCTGCAATCCTACTCATCATTCCTCCATAGGGATTCCATATCATTAAAGGACCATCATCCTGAAGAAATTTTTTCCATAGGGAATTGAGGGAAGTTTCTGGAATCACTTGTCTCACAAAATCTGATTTTGCTTTGAAGTAAGCCTTTGATGTAGGTTTTCCCTGGAGCAGAACTTCTGGAGGTGTTGTATTGGGATAGCCGGCGATATAAAGAACCGATTTGATCCAACTAGTTTCCAAACAATCCTTTCTTGTTAAACCCAATTCAGGAAAACTCTGCTTCATTACTTGGAGAAGTCTATTAGCTCCACCAAGAAATAGAGCTTGGTAAGAAGTGGTTACAGTTCTTTGACCTGGAACACTACCATTGCCTGGCTGAATCAAGACTCTGATGAAGAGATTCTCATCAATATTTGGTGCTACTTGTTGCCATCTATAAAGAAGTTTGTTTCCACCTTGTTCTAGACTCTTTGTTACTGTGAAAACTGTCACAGTTTTTGGCACAGGAACTAATTTGATCTTCCACCAGAGAATAACTCCGAAACTGCCTCCTCCGCCTCCTCTTATTGCCCAAAATAGGTCTTCTCCCATTGCTTTTCTGTCAAGAATTTTTCCATTAGCATCAACGATTCTAGCGTCAACAACATTGTCTACACCAAGGCCATACTTTCTCATCATAGAACCGTAAGCACCTCCGGTAATGAGGCCACCGATACCTAAAGATGTACAAAGGCCAGCAGGGAAGCCATGAACTGGACTTTTTGCAGAAATTTTGTAATAGACTTCACCAATAGTTGCGCCCGCTTGAATCCAAGCTGTGTTATGTGGAATATCAACATTTACTGCACGAAGTTTACCCAGGTCTAGGATCATGAACGGTTTCTCGATAAGAGAAACATAAGAAAGACCTTCATAGTCGTGTCCTCCGCTGCGTATTCTCATATGAATACCATGTTGTTTTGCACATATCACAGCTGCTTGGACTTGTGAGTCATGGAATGGTGTGAATATAAAATTTGGTTTTGGAACTGAAGGCAATAAGTACCTTAGATTTTGAGCAGTGGATTCAAGGATTGAAGTGTAGGACTTATTGGTTGAGGTGTAGATTGAAGAGGGAAATTGGTTTGGAATTTGAGCATGAAGTGATAGGCAATTATTGAAAGTTTCTTCAATTGAAACTGAAGTGGAAAGTGGAACAGATAGCAGAACAACAAAAGTTGCTAAGAGGGACATCATAGACTGCATGATGTCTTTTCTCATGTTTTGTGATAAAATGTTTCTCCAGCTTGTTAATATATACTGGATTACTGGTTGGTAGCACGGATACGGAGACTGACATTCTGACACGACATAGACACTGACATTTCAACACCGTTAATAATTTGAGAAAATCACATAATTCAGTGTAATTTTACATGTCGATGTCATGTCGGTGCCGGACACGACATGTGTCCTGTTGTGTCCGACACCGGAACACGTCTATTCAGAGGAGTATCTTTATGGCAATAACTTCTACGTGTAGTTGAGCTAAGAAAAACGTCATGTGAATGCATAAATAATTTTATTAGGTCCACATCCAATGTTATAGTGTATATAGTTGAAATTATGAAATGTGGAAATGTTAGTATTTGACTGGCAGTAAGTATGCACTACGAATTATTGGATACAAGACCTCAAGATTGTAATTATGGGAAAATAACGTGTTTTTTCCTATATGTACAAATTATCTTCCCACTACCATGTGTAGTGTACTGCAATTGTATATGATTGATGCCAATATGTAATCATGGATTTTTTATGGAATCATTTTAAGGATAAGAGTCAGTTTGGTTCGAGAGTTTTGGAGGGGAGGGGAGGGGAGATTTTTAATTTGAAGTGTTTGGTTCAATTTTTAGAAGGGGAGGGGAGGGGAGAGGAGGGGAGCAAATTTTATTGCACTGCCAAAATTATCCTTAAATTAATTTAAAATTTCAATATTATCCTTATAACAGTATTTATTATTATTAGGTTATATTATCCTTGAAACAACTTTTGTTGTTGTTATTGTTGTTGTTATTACTATTATTATTATTATTATTATTATTATTATTATTAGATTATAGGTTGTATTATCTTGTAACAACTTTTATTATTATTAGGTTATATTATTCTTGTAACAATTTTATTCCATATTATTAACAACTTTTCCCTGTAACAATTCTTAATACTACTTGTAACAACCCTATTACTAATCCATTATTCCATTGCCTACTTCGTGTTGTTATCGTTTACATGTTATTGTTTCGTTACTTTATTATCCATATTTAATTAAGTTTAAGGATAAAACAGTAAAATAATATTAAAATCTCTCCCCTCCCCTTGCGAACCAAACACGTTTTTAATTAAAATATCTCCCCTTTCCTCCCCTCCGTTAAAATCCATTCCCTCCCCTTCTAATTCTCGAACCAAACGGACTCTAAGGAGAAAATACTTTCAAATTATTTTTAATTCCTTCTCTAGGATAATGTAAATTTCTATTTCATTTTATTTTTAAAAGATGCTTTGTGAAAATGCTTTAAATTAACTTTTTCTTTAAAGAAGGGCAACAATCAGAAAAGATATTGTCTAACAACCATTTATATTTGCAGGAAAGTTCAAAATCAGATGAAGCTGCCATGTGCCAAATATTGCCAAATATCACACAAAAGTCTTCTTTTTGAGAGACTTGTATTCTCCTCATAAAGAATATTGTTATTGCTACTTGAACAAATCTAATCATACCGTTGGCTGGGTCCTTCTCAATTGAGAGCTCACACCTAATACAATGAAGAAAAAAAATGTAGGGTATTACTTTTTCCACTTTACTCTCTCTTCGCGCTTCTTATAAATTTAAGATTTACAATCTGAATAGCGTAAACTTAACCTCAAACCTTCAAAACACGTTGAAATACCCTAAAAAACTGAAAAAACCTTCAGTTTTTTCAAATTTCATACTTTGAATACGGTGTGTGAAAATATAGTACAATGAAAAAAGAAATACCCAAAAATGTATGTGTGTGAATGGGCCGAGTCCGTGTATGAAAAATGTGTCATTTAAGTGTTATTGACTTTTTGTGTTCTTGTTCTATCGTTCTTTTAACCAATCATTCTTTTCAATCTATATAATTTTTTTTTTACATATTTTCTTTCATTTAAATACACTAAAGGGCAAAGACATCAAAGTTAATTGCATCCATGTGAAATCGGTGTCAAAAAGGTAGAAATAATTCACTGATGATTTTTTCTTGCAGGTTCTACTAGAAACAGAGAAACTTTTCATAAAGTGGAAACCAAAGAAAAAGTTATAATAAAGTCTACTCTTTTTTTAAGGGCATAACGTCCACTATTTAATTCTTCAAATTATTTTTAAATAAAAGTAAAATAAACTTTTTACTCAGAAAAAGAGAGAGTAAGATAAACTAAAATTAAATATAAGAATTTAATTTGAATACACCTACCGTCTAACTTTTATAATGAGCGTCGTTTAAAAAAAAAAAAACTTCTACTTTGTGTTAATAAATAGTTATATAAAGTTAATTTACTAAAATTGTTATATATTTTGATACTTTATTATATTTCTTAATCCGTGTTTAACAACTTTAAACGATAATCATTTTAAAATTGAGGAAATATAATGATAGATCTTCAAAAGACGAAATTAGTTTAGGATCATGAAGTAGTAGCTTAGTGGTATGACTTTAAACATTTAAGAAGCATTATGTAGGAGGTCATTGGAGGAATGAGGATAATAACTCACTCAGCTCAATCACCAGAATAATATCCAGAAGCCATTTTAATATTAAAGAATAGGTTAAGTCATCTTAAACAAATCATTCCACTCTCCCATTCACCAAATCAAGATTCCTCCAACTTTCATTAAATATCAAATTCATAATAGTATAGTTACAATTCTTTTACATCAGAATCATATTTAGAAAACCCACATCCTTAAAAAAAAGACCACTATAGTTGCACTACACTTTTTGCTTGATCAACAAACACTTACAAGCAATTAGACACCTAAATCACACACACACAAAGACATCCAACATTACAATTAGGCACTTAATCAGTAGTATCTTACAACATTAATAATACAATAAAAGTAACAAACCTAAATGTATCTTTATTTTTCTAAACTAGATATGACCTTGACCCCTTCCATAACAAATTCATAAATACCATTCTTCTGATACTAACACCAAAGTGTCTTATTTTCCCTTTCTTGTGTTTTGACATTATTATTTTTTTTTATATTGGAAGTGGTGGAATACTTTGTTCATGCCTAAACACATTTTCTGGATCTACTCTAGTCTTTATCTGAACCAACTTGTTAAAATTACCCTTAAAATACCTATAACCCCAACCAGTTGCTTCTATATAGCTTGTACTATTCTTAGAGTTAATTCCCAAATCAAGATCCCTATAATTCACATAAGCTTCCCTTGGAAACTTAGACACATAAGGAGTCATATAGTTATAAAGCTTCCTAATCCAGTCTACATGCCTTGCAACATTCTTGTCACCCTCTTGCCATATAGACAAGTACTGAATTTTATACAATGTTCCATTTCTATGTGGAAAAGGGCTATCAGATTCTGAAAATTGACTCATTTTTCCACCATATGGATTCCAAATCATCAAAGGACTATCTTCACTCAACAGCCTCTGCCACAATCCTTCAATACCAGCTTCTGGTATTGGTTCCCTCACAAAATCAGATTTTGCTTTGAAAGAATTCTTGAATGTTGGTTTTCCTTTAAGAAGAACTTCTGGTGGTGTAGCACTTGGAAATCCAGCAATATAGAGAACAGATTTGATCCAACTAGTTTCTTGACAATCTTTCCTTGTCAAACCCAATTCAGGAAAACTTGTTTTCATGACTTGAAGTAATGTTCTTGCTTCACCAAGAAAAACAGCATTATAAGAAGTTGTAATAGTTCTTTGAGTTTTGTTTCCAACACTAGCAGCTGGTTGAATGATGACTCTAATAAAGAGATTTTCATCAATAAAAGGTGCTACTTCTTGCCATCTATGAAGAATTTTTGTAGCACCTTGTTCTAGAGTTTTAGTGACAGTAAAAACTGTCACTGTTGGTGGAACAGGAACAAGCTTTATCTTCCACCAAAGAAGTATACCAAAGCTTCCACCTCCACCACCTCTTATAGCCCAAAATAGATCCTCTCCCATGGCTTTTCGGTCGAGAATGTCTCCTTTCGCATCAACGATTCGAGCATCTAAGACATTATCAACACCAAGACCATATTTTCTCATCAATGTTCCATATGCACCTCCTGTTATGTGTCCACCGACACCTAAGCTTGTGCATAGACCTGCAGGGTAACCAAGAACCGAACTTTTCTCGTATATTCTGTAATAAACTTCACCGATAGTGGCACCGGATTGAACCCAAGAAGTGTTGGTTTTAGTGTCGATGCTTATGCCGCGAAGTTTGATTAAATCGACAACTATGAAAGGTGTTTCAATTTTGGAAACATATGAAAGTCCTTCATAGTCATGGCCACCACTTCTTACTCTTAGATGGATTCCAAGTTTCTTGGAGCAAATTACGGCTGCTTGGACATGTGAATCTTGGGAAGGTGTGAATATGAATTCGGGTTTCGGTGTAGATGGTGCCAAACACCTTAGGTTCATTGCTAAGGAATCAAGGATGGTTGAGAATGAAGGTTCATTTGGAGTGTAAATTGTTGTATGAAATGGATATGTTCTGTCTGAATTCATGTTGAGACATTGGACAAAACTGTCCTGAAGTAATAAAGAGGAAACTTTTAATGAAAGTGATAACAATAGAAGGACTAAAATTGGCAAGGGTAAGATTGGTGACACCATGATTCTTGTGTGTGTGTTCTCGTTTTTGTGGTGAAGGAAGGTATCACCAATGCTCTATATATAATGTGAGCAACTATGCAAAAAAATTGAAACAGTGCATGGAAATTTGAGCTAATACATACGTCATACACATGAAGAGTATTGGTATTGTTTTAAGGTTAATGTTCTAAATTAAATTATGATAGTGTTGAATGTAAACTTTTTTCATTTTAACTTGTTTCCAACATGTACCACTTTAAGTAAGGAACTTGAGTGGTTAATGAATTTCAGCTAACGACAAATTGTTCAGAAGAGCAGACTTCGTGTTTGAATCTTGTCCGAACAATATTTGACTCGATTTTACTTATCTTTTGGTCGAATCTCAAAATTATGAGTGTCCTTTCCATAAAAATCGGAGTGTTAACACAAAAATAATTCTAAATAATATGACAAGACTTCTTTGCTTTGTAACCATAAAAGAAAAAGAATGGTATTGGTGTTGTTGTCCATTAGTCATGTGCAAGGCAAAGCATTATTCTCTTGAATGGCCCCCATTAGAAATAAGCATGTCTGTATACTTGAAGCATTATATGATCATACAACAAATAAAGTATATTCTGTATGATTAATCATATGTTATCTAACATATCCATAAATTTATTTTAATGTAAAATCTAGTCTTTGGTTTTCTGGTGGTTATAACTGTATGGTCCACTGTCCACATGTTAAATTAATCAATTAGTATATTTGTTGCTTCACATTATGGTGTTACTTAAAGTTTAATGACCCATGTTCAAGTTTTGTAATACTTGTTTGGAATGTAGGAGGAAATTCCCAATCGCGATTAAGGCTTAACTCAGGTAGAACCGTAGTAGTCATTGTTTAAGATGCAATGTAGTTTTTTAACGTATACAAAACAATGTAAGTTGCGGTGTTACTTTATGAATTTTTGAAAGATAGGGCAGTAGAAAAACTAGCGTATGCATGTGAAAGAAAAAGGAAACCGTGTGCAGCAGAGCTTGAAATATAGGTTGGAGACTTTTGTATGAATGAATAAATCTTGTCTATTTTAAAATTTCATGGCATATGCATGATCTACATGCCATAGTCTTGGTCCCTTATTTTTCACCATTCAAAAACTTGATCCCTTTTTTCTCTCTCTGTAATTTTAATCATCTAGTTCTTTAATTTTTTTTAACAAACAAAAATAGATTATATTAGCACCAACGGAGTTCTTAACAGCACAAGGTGTGTTATAAAAAACCTCAAAAGTTTACGGTTCACATAACCAAAAACAGTAAAAACAAAAGGACTTAGTTGATGCTCATACAAACAAAAGGGCTCGACCACCACATACGAAAGTTTAAACCAAGATTGACATTATAAGCTTTCGACCACCAAAACGAATGTAATTTGACTTTATCTAACATCGGGTGAATTCTACTTTTCTTAGCCAAAACTCCGTTGTTCCGTTCGTTCCACATAACCCAAATACAACACAACTAAATAAGCTGCAAGAAAGAACGGCGAGCTCTCATTTCCCAGAAGAATGAATAAACTGAACAAGATGATTATGTAGCACATCCGGATCAGCTGAGGATATTCCAATCCAAGATCTAACCATACACCACATAGGGGCGAAAATGGGGCCAGAAAGGAACAAGTGATGAGCTGTTTCCAATCCACCACATCCAGTCACACAAAATTGAGAGTCATGAGAAATGATTTTATACGTCACCAAATTGTCCTTAGTCGATAACCTGTTGCGAAAGAACCTCCATGCTAATAATATGGCAACTGAAAATGCATTTAGTTCTATATAAAATCATATTTGCTACTTTATTGAAATGTAAATTTCAAATTGTTAATTCTTAAAATTTATTTGAGTTTAATTTTATGTGATTCTAATTCTAATATTAAAGTTATCACCAAACTATTTTTTTTGTTGCCAACTGCGGTTGTTAGAGATAGTTTAACCTTTCAAACTCTGGTAAACTCCGTTGTAAATCTTTAATAAAGTTGACGGTTCTTCTGACTTTACATAGGGATTAATTTCCCCTAATATATTTTCTTCTTCATAAAAAGGTTATATGCTTGGTCATGCTATTTGAATTTTTTTATTTAAATTAAATTTGTTCTATCTTTTGTTTTTTATTTTGAAATAGTCCTTTGCAAAGGTATACGCAAAATATTTCTAATACACTGGTTTTTATAAATAAATATAGATAAAAGTTACACGGAATTCAATTAATTTTCTTTACACGGATTTTTTTCTCGTGCAGAATTTCTTCACATTAATATGATTGATTGGAAACAAAAATTATTCAAGTTAGTTATTAGAGAAGTATAATTTGGAATGTAGAGGTCCTGAGTTTGCATAAAATGAAGCAAAGTAGAACAAGACAGAGGTGGTTCAACAACCACCTTAAAGTTAGATGCTAAGTGAGGGTCAAAACTCAAAAGGTCTATGCATCGATCGAGGTTCCTTTGCCTTTTATTTTTAGTGTGAATGGATATTTTCCTATGCAGAAGACTAATCTTTCGAGTCGAATATGACAATAATAAATGGTAAAACAAGAGATTTAATATTATTGTATTTTTAAGATTATATCCGAACTCAGAACATCGTCCGATTAGGCTAGAAGATATGCCTTATCATTTCATTCAAATGTTCTAGAATGATTAGGTTCCCCTCCTTTGTTTGTTTATTTATTTTTTATTACATACTTAAAGACTTGAACCATCATTGTACCCAAAAAAAAAAAAAAGACTTGAACCATCAATTAATTTTCCTCCTTGATTGTAGCCCTGATATACGACTTTCCTGCCGTGAACGACCATCGGAACCCACCATGGCAAGCGAGTCAACTGCTGCTTCAATTTGTCGCTATGACTTGCAAAAGAGTGCTTATTGCTTACCATCTTTTGGGGATCTTGGAAGCCAATTAGAAACCTTAATGTGTTCAAACTTCATTTCATTATAATTCTTGTCATCATAATCACGAATGATGACAATCCAAAAAGTATATAGAAGGAAGAAACTCCTCAAGGTGTGGGTCACAATTCCATGTTAAATCACCCTTGATACCGTTTATCAAGAACAATTCTAGTCGTGAGAAGGGATTAGATCATCTAGAAAAGGGTGAAACAAGACTTGTAAGCTTATACATAAGGGCGTAAGTGGTTCAGACAAAACCAACGAAACCGAAAGCTCAAACTGAACCAAATCGAAAAAATATCCGACCTTATTTGGTTCGGTTTGAAACCGATCCGAACCAATCGAAACCAATCTAGTTTGGTTTCATTCATGGTTTTTCATTTCGAGATCCGTGAAACCGATGAACCAATCCGATGATAACCACACTCCTTATTTTACTGATATTATCCTACCTCACACAAACTTATGGTTAGACCCAAAATTAACATAAAATACTTTTTAATTCATTCACTTTCTCTCATCTTCATCTCATCTCATTAGTCAGACTCTTTCATTTCTACTAAAAAAAAACCCTAGCCGTTAACTACACCAAATCCATTGTTCATCGTCACCCGTCACGGCTGAGATCGTTCATCTCTTTGTTAGTTTTATCATGTTTATGTCATTGATTTATACTCATTATATTTCATTGTTTTCCATGTTCATTTTCTATGTCATAGATTTATACATGTTACAGTATATGTCATTGTTTAGTGAAGATTAGAAAAACCATTCAAAATAGAAAGCATTTGTGATTTGCGTAAAATTTTGATTGAGTGTGATGTCACTGATGTGTATTGATAAAAATTGAAATTGAAATAAAAATATAAAATATATATATACCACTCAATAAAAAGTGCATCCCTAAAAAAAAATTTCAATTTTGCACGCATAACTTTTTATTTTGATCCGTTTACAAGTTTTAGAGATTAACACTAGTCAATTCTAAACTTATTCACAAAGCATCTTCTTGTTCAGATCTATCAATAATATATATAATGTTATGTTTCAAAGTCCAAATGGTTGGAAACCAATGGAATAATTAATACTTGCGAATAAGTTTTTTGAAGGCATATTATTTGTAGGGTTTTTTTAATTGCAAATTATTAGGTTCAGAAATAATTTTATAAGTTTTAGAGATTTAAAAATATTAGGGATTAACACTAGTCAATTCTAAACTGATTTTAATTTTGACATGTTTTGCTTCAATTGTATGAAATATTGAGTAAGGTTAGTTATAAAAAGTTGTTTGAAAAATAGAGAACATGAAAGAACAAAATATGAAATACAATTATACAAGTTCTATGAAATATTTTGTGAGAATTTGATTTTTTTTAATTGTATATTTAAATAAACCGGTCAACCGAACCAATCCAAACCGAACCAAACCGGTTAGTTTGGTTCGGTTTCTTTTTTAAAAAACAGTGAAAACCGAACCAATCCAAACCGATGAAAGTTTTATCGGTTCGGACATTTTTTTGACTGAAAACCAATCCAAACCGAACCGTTACACCCCTACTTATACACCATCTGATCACTAGTATAAGCAAAAATCAACATTTTAGATCATTTATAATAAAGTCCATATACATCGTTAATTAAATTAATCTAAAATGTAGATTTTTGCTTACAATAGTGACCAGAGGATGTACAGACTAAATTTAAATTAGACAATTTTTTTAACTCGATAACCAACCCAATTGCCAACTAATTCGAAAGATCTAATCTCATTGTATACTTACGGGAATCCCATTTTTAGATGGACTAACCCATCATAATTAACACCGATGAGAATGATCATTTCATCTGATTGGTCATTCGAATTGTTTTGCAGCCTAATCATTCTGACAGGTGGATTTGGCACTTACATGCTTCCAGCAAATATACCGTCACTAGTGCTTATAACCATCTGTTAACACCAACTAGCAACAACTTGTCAGCAATTCATACGTCAGAAATCTGGAACAAGAAAGTGTCCCTGAAAATTAGTCTCTTTGCTTGGCGTCTCTTGCGGGATAGATTACCAACAACGGACAACCTAATTAAAAGACACATTTTACTTCCAAATGCTCAGTTATGCGTGTGCTGAAATCTTTCAGGCTTTCAGTAATATATTTCATTTTAACTTCTTAAAAAA
>Ga0228711_1010609_pt1 | contig 12048 bp, 6 predicted proteins | sample MedpolnodulmetaG_2_FD_177996 | JGI IMG/M metagenome (GOLD analysis project Ga0228711, IMG submission 177996) | Root nodule microbial communities from Medicago polymorpha collected in Santa Monica, California, United States - brown nodules | ecosystem: Host-associated > Plants > Roots > Nodule...
TTGTATATTTCTTTGGAAGATCTTCTCAATATGTCATCAACACAAAAGGCCATTGCTCACCGTCAAGGTGAGAAATTTGTTGAAGAGTTGTTGGATGGTTCAGTGAAAATTTTGGATATCTGCGGCATCACAAGGGACACCGTGTCACAAATTAAAGAAAATGTTCAAACACTTCACTCTGCTCTTAGAAGGAGAAAGGCAGATTCAAGCATTGAATCAAGTGTAGCAGAATATAAATTCTTCACAAAGAAGATGAAGAAGAATATCACAAAGTTGATCACATCATTAAAACATATGGAAAGTAAATTTGGAGCTTCTTCACTTTTGAATCAAGATCAAGACCTTGTTGCTGTGATTACAGTTCTTAGAGAGGTCATTGCAATGAACATGTCTATCTTTCAATCCCTTTTGTCTTTCTTGGTTGGAACTTCATCAAAGTCAAAGGCAACAAAATGGTTGAAAGTGACAAAGTTGATGCAAAAGAGGGTATCATGTGAAGAGAGCATGGAGAATTTAAATGAATTGCTGTGTGTGGAAGCATCTTTGAGAACCCTTTTAAGAGAAGGTTCAAATGTTTCAAAGGATGCACGTGAAAGATTTGAGGCTTTGGAGAATGCAATTGAAAGTATAGAAAATGGTTTAGAGAATATATTTAGGCGTTTGGTTAAAACTAGAGTCTGTCTTTTGAACATTATGACTCTATCTTAGAGATCTGCTCAGGATCGAAAAATTTTGCACAGTTAATTTGTATATAAATACTATGTATACAATTCAATAGAAATACAATCAAATAGAAACAACAAATTTTGCTATATATTTCAGCTCTTCTATTTTTAATTTGAAGTTACAATTTTTCTCTAAGGTCTGAAGTTATAAATTATTGTATTATTTGCCTAAAAACTACAATAACTGATTTTTTTGGTAAACAAACAGAATCATCAATAAAAGTCGTAACTAAAACTTAAGTACTAGATGTGCTCAAGCACTTGTTGCAGAAAATACTGTAATTACAGGAAAAACAATAAGATAAAAAATGTTGCAAGCTCAAACAAAAAATTGGTTCAACCAACATAAAATCAAAGATGATGTAGCCAACAAATGAATTCTAACACGAAGACATAATCAGTATCTTAAATCACGGAAGGTTAGGACAAGTGATGAGTATTGAGTTTGGTTTTTACTCAATAGAAAAAGAGAGGAAAAAACAGTATTAATGGCTCAAACGTGTCTATAAATCTACATCAGTAGCAGAAATTTCCTAATCAGTCGACTATAGTTCTGCAACCTTTTTAAGCTTCTCATCCAATACATCCAAACAGTACCAATTTGATTATTTACCTGCCCCCACTAATACACTTGAACTTGATTACATCGTGCGCATGATCTGTTTTGTTTTGGTTTTTTTTTTACTGGTGTATGTGTTCCATAGGGCACTTCTGAAATGTAGCAGTTTGCCAGTTCTTCCTTGTCTTGTCTAATGATCTATCTGTTGATGCAAACTGACTTGGACTGTATGCAACTGCCAGATACTATTCGGTGGCGTATCCAAGCTGCAATGCCTGTACTTTTGCATCTATGCGGTCCTCTTTATTCTGCAGCCTCCACCTGTACCAATTCATCTCTTTCAAGCCAGCAGTACAATTTGTGGCTTTAACTGCTGCTGTTCAGCTACCCTTTCTAGGAATCCGGCTCTATCAAGGGTTGCAAATAATTATGCATCGGGGAAGTCAATACAACAGGACAATGAATTGGAAATTGATCCTTGGACGCTTTTAGAAGATAACGCTGGATCTTTCCCTTCTCCAAGTAATGCTGCTAGCAAGGAGATGGTGACCATGATAACTTTCAAGCTGTGAGATGGCTTAAAGGGGCTGTAAGGGTGAGAAGGAAAGACATCACACATGTTGATGATATTTCATTAAACAATATTTTTTTATGCGGTTCTGGCCTGGTTGGCCATTAACATGTTGATCAATTATGGTCTTTTTTGTTTATTCCTCTTTAGAATGAATCAGTCACATGTTATCTAAGTCCCACATCGGAAGTTTTATAGTGAATGTTTTGGAGCATGAGTTATAAAACAGAATTGTCTGATACATGGTAACATACTTACCTGGATGGGGTTAATGGGTGATCAAGACAGTCCATGGCATGGCCTAGGCAAGTGACCTTCATTGCACTTTGAAGGGGTGCTAGCCTAAGGTCTACGTAAGTGGTAGAGCCTACATCATAATTTGTTGCTGTTGGGGCCTGTGTTTGTGCGGGCCCTCCCAATTTTAGTTTAAATATTTACAATTTTATCTTAAACGCTTGTGCAACCTGTGATGGATGTACTATGGGGGAAGGTACTGGGTTTTCTTAGGATCATAACTAAAAGAAAGTAATTATAACATGTGTGATGTTAAGTATCAATCATATCAACGAAATGTGCAGTTGTAATTATCTTTGTTGCATCATCTCCTTTTATAAAGCAATTGTTGAAGATTGAGACTGTTGAAATCTGCAGGCTGATTTGGTTGGGAAAATATCCAATGGAAGCTACTTACCAATCTCTAGAGACAAACATATTACCACTCTCTAGAAGAAAATATGAAGTTTGAACAGAATGTAATCGGAAGAAAGCGTGGACGGTTTATAAAGTTGATGTATACTGCAGAAGATCCAAATGCATTCCGTTTTAAAGTTTTCACTTAGAAACTTCTTCATAACAGTTTATGACATATTATAATTAAAATTAATTTAAATTAGACAATTAAACAAGAAGGAAAAGTTTTTTTTAAGTCAACCACATCACTACAGAGTTACTATTACTAAGCACTGAAGTCCGTGGTTCTCATATTTCTTTTCACTGTCATGATAGTTTTATGATATAACACTCATATATGTAAAGTATGATGCAATTATAGATTTGAAGTGTTTCTGTAAAATCTAAAGATTGTTGATTAAGGAATAATGGACACTTGTTGAAGGCAAAAGCGTGGCGAGCAGTGACTAAAATTTCCAAGTCTTGCGTATTTAGTCCCACATCGCTCGTATGAGAAACCAGGTGTGGTCGAAGTCTATATAAAAACAAGGTTTGTTGAGAATTAGAAACCATCTTTGCGCTTGGGGCAATGACGCAGCTAATGAGGTACTAACCGAGGCGTGTCTATTGCTGGTTGAAAACTATTTCCAAACCCCCTCCTAGGCTTAGGGTAACTTTAGCCTTTGAGAATTTCTGGAAAGACTCCCTTTGGGGTAAAGTCCTACAATTTCAGTTCAATGTTAGTCGGGAAAGTAAAAGTCTTTAACCTTTTATTCTTGCAAAAGATATATCTTCAAACTAGCATTACATTGCAGCTTAGAATTATAACTGTAAATTACCTGTCATTGCAAATCAATTGATGTGTATTACAGAATATGATATGCATTCCATCATCTTTAATGTTTTCACTTGGAATTGTACAGGATATGATTGAAGTACCAAACAATGTCTTAAAGCTACCAACATAGATGCTGCAATTTCTAAGTTGAAAATTTAGCTGTAAGTGCTTTTTGATTCCATATTGACATTGCTTTTGTTGCTTCAGGACTATGAATCGATTATGTAGATCTAAAAGTAAAAAAGGGTTGATAATTTTCTTTTTTTTTTTATAATATTTGCCTGTGTTTGTTAGCTATCGCCAAAAAATATAGGAAGTTAGAAGCTTTAAGCTTTCATAAGTAATGTACAAAATTACACTTTGGATAAAAGTTGCATCTGATATGAATTCTATATGGTCATAATTTGTTTCTACCTTATCACTAGAATTCTTATTATCTAACTCCTCATACATATTTTTTAGAAAAACTCCTTTTACATGTAAAGAGACAAATAATTAGATTTTGTAGCTTTTTAGTTCAGTCTGAATATTGGCGAATAAGGAATATTGGAGATTTGTTTAAGGCAAAGAGAGATGAATGGTAACTTAGCAATAAAATATTCACACCGTCCAGCTAGTTTCAAGCCAACATTCACATCGTCCAGTTCCTTTTCAAGATCAAAAACTATATCTTGTTACTTGCTTCAATATGCATGCAAACCTCTTTGATTACTCAGGAATCCAGAAAACTCATTAAGGTGTCCTGTTGATCTATGTATGCCGATGGCGGTACAAGTTCAATTGTTCGGATGAAAGCTTCCACTTGGAGAGAGAGCTTCTGTAGTCTGAGAATGGCTCGATGAGGCCCGATGTGGATGATACTAACACTTGACAGAATATTGTTGGAGCTCCAAGTTCATGAAATTTCACCAGTTCTCTTTACAAACATGAGTACTTAAAAGGGTGCTTAAATATGCTTTCACATTCAGAAACTTATTGAAATTTTCTTATGCATTAGTTTTGCCATCCTTAACCATTTGGTTGACTTTGACTCCGAAGCAGATAATGCAAAGAAGGATAAAAAGGACCGGAAGATGCTTGTAACAATAATTTCCCTAAGCACTGTTATCAATGAAGTGAACTCATGATCTTCATTTAAAAATGGATCTATTCCAAACTCTCCTTCCATCTTCTTCAATGATGTGATCAACTTCCTACAATTCCTCTTCATCTTCTTTGTCACTCTATATATAATAGAAAGCAATTCATGCTTCATTCAACAAAATTATGTAGCACATGAGCTTTCCTTAGAACTTGTTAAACTTGTCACATTTGTGCCAAACATTGTATATTAGTCACTTTTTTCTAGTATTAAAATAAAGGTGTTTTTTCGATTCAGAGTTATCTACTGGCTGGCATGTTCCACTGTTGCGGAGCTAACTCTGCTACATGGTTTTAAAGAATGGATTTCAGAAGGATGAGATCCAGATCTTGTGGGATATATATGATCAAACACAGACAGCAATATCAATTATATATAATTTTTATTTTATTATTACAATTGATATCTTGCAGCAAGCAGCTCCTTCATATTGCAAACATCTCTGAGCAATATGCAGCACCAATTTTATAATTGAAATGATGAGGGTAATGTGGCACCAGAGTAGGCACAAACTTATTGATGACTAATGATGTTTTCTGATTGCCAACACTAAAATGACATGCCAGTTATATTCATCATACACCTCAAACTCATTTCAATATCATGGCATCTTTCAGAATAACACATGCAAGATCATTAAAAAAATCACAATGTTGTACAAACATGTAACAAGCTTATCATATTCAAAGGGAAATCCATGAGGGCACCACATGCTCCACACCAATCACCATGATTAACAACTGATGCCTATTTTATTATATGAAATTAATAATTACCAACCAATATCATCAATGGCTATTATATAAAGAGAGAGTCAAGCACTTGGTAAGATCACATAAACATTGAGCTTTACAATTATCTTTGAAGAAAAAAAGAACAAACAACAAATTAAAGAGAAATATGGCAAGCAACAGTTACCATGTTCGCTCAAACAGTTTTCCTTCTCAATCTCATCCCAACTCCACTAGAATAGAACAAGAGCTAACCAAAATGAAGACATGGGAAGCCACATCAACATCCACATCTCATTCAATTACCAATGGCCTTTTCTTGCTTGAAGATTTGTATATATCTTTGGAGGATCTTCTAAATATAACATCAACACAGAAGCTTGTTTCTCACCATCAAGGAGAGAAATTTGTGGAAGAATTGTTGGATGGTTCAGTGAAAATGTTGGATATCTGTGGCATTACAAGGGACACCGTGTTACAAATTAAAGAAAATGTTCAATCACTTCACTCTTCTCTTAGAAGGAGAAAGGGAGATTCAAGCATTGAAAAAAGTGTAGCAGAATATAAATTCTTCACAAAGAAGATGAAGAAGAATGTCACAAAGTTGATCACATCTTTAAAGCATATGGAAAGTAAATTTGGAGCTTCCTCACTTTTGAATCAAGATCAAGACCTTATTGCAGTGATTACAGTTCTTAGAGAGGTCATTGCAATGAACTTGTCTATCTTTCAATCCATTTTATCTTTCTTGGTTGGATTTTCATCAAAGTCAAAGGCAACAAAATGGTTGAAAGTGACAAAGTTGATGCAAAAGAGGGTAACATGTGAAGAGAACATGGAGAATTTTAATGAATTGCAGTGTGTTGAAGCATCTTTAAGAACCCTTTCAAGTGAAGGTTCTAATGTTGCACATGAAAGATTTGAGGCATTGGAGAATGCAATTGAAAGTATAGAAAATGGTTTAGAGAATATATTTAGGCGTTTGGTTAAAACTAGAGTCTGTCTTTTGAACATCATTACTCTATCCTAGAGATCTGCTGAGGTTCGAAAAAATTTGTACAGTTAATTTGCATATAAATACTGTATACAATTCAATAGAAATTTTTGCTCTATATTTCTGCTCTTTTATTAAATTATTTGCCTAAAAACTCCAATTGCTAATTTTTTGGTAAGCAAACAGAATCATCAATAAAAGGTGTAACTAAAACTTAATTACTAGATGTGCTCAACACTTGTGGCAGAAAATACTAAAACTGTAACTAAAACTTTTTACACGCACAGGATCCTCCACACCAGTATCCGAAATAAAAGGAGTAAATATGCAATTACACCCTGAAATTGTAAGTTTCGTCAATTACCCTTTTGAAATTAACAAAACTTCAATTACCCTTTGAAATTGCACAACGTTAATCAATTTACCCCCTCCGTCAAATTCTTATGTTAGTCAACATGACGTTTTGCAAATAGCCCCCTGAAGTTTTGCACTTATGTGCAAAATGCCCCCCGAACTTAAAAATTTATATACTTTTTTTCTTATACTTGACTCAAGATATTAAAGGCAAAAAAGGAAGCTTGAGAAATGCATAAATTTGATATCTTTTGAGTCAAGGATAAGAAAAAAATATATAAATTTTCAAGTTTTGAAGGCATTTTGCACATAAGTGCAAAACTTCAGGGGTAATTAAAGTTTTGTTAATTTCAGAGATAATTGACGAAACTTACAATTTCAGTGGGTAATTGCCTATTTACTCGAAATAAAAGCTCTTTCCAAACCAATACTTTAACCATACCACCTCACCATAACAACTATATATAGAGAATTTTTTTCATTTGCAAAAAGTACATTTTCTGTGACATTTGATATCAAAGTACTTTTGCTGACATTTTTGATATATCATTGGAATTTGATAAGTTCAAGAGTTCTTGTACCTCCAATGAGTCATGCCAAAGAAAAAAATAACAGCAAAGTGAATTGGAAACTGATCCTTTTATATCAACGCTTTTAGAAGATGGCGCTCGATCATGCCCTTTTGCAAGTAATGCTGCTGCTAGCATGGGAGGTGGTGGCCATGCTAATTTTCGAGCTGCAAGCTGGCATACTTAAAGGGGCTGGAAGGGTGAGAAGGAAAGACCTCACATATGTTGATGCTGTGGATGATGATAGTTCATTAACAATATTTTTTTATTATTGGTTTTGGATTGGAATGTGCAAGCCCCTCAGCAGGTGCGTTTTTTAATGCATGAATCAGTCCATATTATCCAAGTCCCACATCGGAAGTTTAAGAGTGAAAACTATGGAGAATGTGTTATATAAAAGAAGTGTGTGATTGATTGTAGTTTGTGTGGCGCTATGGCTTGTAGTCTATCTAAGAAATGCAGGTTCACTGCACTCAGAAAAATACACATTCAAACAGTCAAACTGTCAAACTTTTTGACCGTATGAGTGTGTTTTGTTTAATTGTATGAATGTGTTTCAAAATAGTGAGTTAGGTGGTGTTAACTGGGACCTAGGAGTGTGTTCTTTTTTCTCTAAGATTTCAGGTTTGATTTTTTTAAATGTAAAATTTGTGAGCAAGGGCTATTTGTGATAGTATCGTCCCACATGTCTAACCAAAAGCGGTTAACTAATTTAAATAGACCTTGCTAACGGTGAGGCTCCACACAAACCCGTCCATGTATATATAAGCATTCATTTGACTAAAAATTTGTTTATAAATATAAATCCTTTTTCAAATTACTAGATTCATTTTTTTTTTCTTAAACATATTCCTAATTAATACTATTAACTTATTTTAAAATATGAAAAGTCAAATTTAATACACATACAAACAAAAGACAATTTGATAATATTAACACACAAAATAAATACATTAATTGCACTAATAACTTTTCTTAAAAAACGTAAAAAAAAAATGGGGTTTATATACAGGGACGGAGAGAGTATAAAATCTAATTTAATTTGATATTGATTATGAATGTGATCAATACAAGTTGGTGTCTTTCCCATCTAATGCGGTTCTAATCGAGTCATGTGTATTGTTAAGAAATGGTGCTTTAACATTATCATGCCATTCCTTAACAGTATCCAAAATGGCACATTCAACATAGTTAAGAAACTTTTGAGAATTTTTACAAACATTTCGAAATTGCATTATTGTACTTGCATATGATTCCTTTGAAGAAGATTCAACCACATCATCTCAGGATTTCATTATATTGTTAACTATGTCACTTGGCTTCTCCTCCTTCACTACCTTCTCTTTCTCATCCAATTTTACATCTTTGGGTTTTACTCTACAGCCTATGATGCATTTAACTTTATCATTTCTACAAAAATGAAAATAACAAAGTAATGCAGTAGTTTTAGGGAGAACAGTTGCTAGAGCATTCATCAAAACCGTATCCCTATCAGTCACAACCACATTTGGCATATCTTTCTTTGAGCTAAGAAGTTGAAGCAACAAGTGTAAAACCCAAACAAAGTTATCCTCTTTCTCAGCAATCAGAAAAGCAAAAGCAACCGAATATGTCATATCCGTGGAGGTGACCTCAACTATCTCAAACAATGGCATCTTGTACGTGTTGGTTTTATAGGTGGAGTCCATGATCAAAACTGTCGAAAAATCGTTAAACAACTTAATAGATTTAGGGATGATCCCAAAATATGTCCTGAATAGTAGTACTCTCACACTGTCTTCTGGTCAAATAAACTTATTTGTACTCCTCTAACTTTGCGACTAGATGTTGCATCTTCGTCTTGTCATCTCTGCTTGATTTTTTTTATTCTTTGACGTGCATTGTATACTTGTTTTATATTTGTTAGACACTCATGTCTTTTTCCCTTCAAACTCATCAAAATATTCTTATGTGGCACCAAACTCTTGGTCAAGTCATGAACGATATGTTTGTCTTCCTCCTTTAATCTTCCCGCAAGAATGTGCCCTTCTAACTTTGGCACCATCTCATGGTTGTGAACTCTATTAAGGATAACCAACTCTCATTCCTTTGTTTTTCTACTAACATATCAATGCAACATGAACAGACTCCCACATTTTCTTGAGCTCGGTACTTCATGTTTCAATTTTTTCTTAGGTGCTTTGTGATCGCCACTTCTTTCACACAATAACTACAACAGTGGATTCATTAAATTGGATATTTCTATAACAGTTGTAAATCCCGCGCTCTTTGATTGTTGGCGTACCCAATTAAGCATGTCATCTCTAACTTTTTGTGTATCTTCAGTTGAAAAGAAATGAGTTGTGTCAACTTCATTGACACCAAATTGGGAGGTACGAGAATTAAAATGTGAAGCTTCAACACGAACAGAAGTTTCATCATATTTAGATTTACATAACCGAAACTTCAACCTTAGACGGTTTCAAGTCACTGGAAGAAACAACAAAAGTAGGTTTTGATTTTTTATACTTTTGGGTTGATGGATTTTTTTTTTTTTTTGGGTATAACTTTTTGGATTTTGACAATGCACTATTACTTACAATAGCCCTCCAAGATCTAATCATTTGCATTTTATTCATTTTATATGGTTTGTTGGACTCATGAGTGATCCATATTATATAATCTAAAAATCTATGAAAATGGTTGAGAATATTTTTGTTAAATCAAAGTTCGCGCAAGAAGTCAACAGGGGAAAAGAAATTCTCTAATTTGTCTATCGGTGGGCTTTGATGAGTAGTTATTAGATTATTACTCTTTAAACTTTTGAAATTATTCTCACTGCATCCGAAATTACCTTCAATACCCTAGCAGCAGTCTCCGCTAACAATTGGTTATGGGAGTAATTTTAGAAGGCTTAAAGAGTAATTTTCTAGTTTTTAGGCTACCCAAACCAACCTTAAGCAATGGGCCTAGACACCAAACTCGGGTCTTGATCCATCAAAAACACATACAACTAGGGTTTTATGTTTTCACACTATAAAACAGAGGCCGCTACCATTCATCATCCTCACTATCTTTTTTCTTTCTCGATTTCTCATAATGTGTGTACAGTCTCATCATTTCATTTTCATGTTTGAATCTAAGTTTTGCTTTGAACTGTTATTTTTAAGCTTTTTGTATGTTGATAGTTTTGTTGCTAGCTTAGGTTATATTTGTGTTAGGTTTATTTGTATTGATTTGAAACAGCCTCTGATGATGATCAAACACATAACTTTCGTTCTTCCGAGTTATCCATGCGGAAATTTTATGGAGACCTGAACTGAAGAGGCTTTCTTATGTTTTTTTCCTTTTCCTTATTGAAGAACATAGTAATTATTAATCATGGCAAGGCAATCTTGGACTTAGCTATCCATTTTAAAAAGGAGAAAAAAGCTTGATTTTTAAGTTTTGGAGAGAAATTCTTCATAGCTTTCAAGTCGAGACTTTTTCTTTTTTATGGACATGGATTGCTAAGGTTAAGCTCCAAAAAATCATTCAGTGAGAAGTAAGTTTGGTTGTGTGTACTCCCAATTAATTAAGCTTGCTTTCTATTTGTCTTCCTTTAGGAAAAAAATATTCGAGGACAAACCAAAAAAGATAATGGGATCTGCTAGCTTTGATGCTTAATCGTTGATTTTGTAGTCTAAATACAGTGAACTTGAAAACTAGTAATAATCACTACATGTTACACATCAATTCAAATTCCATACAATATGTGGCACAAAAGAACAATATTTTATGAAAATTAGGGCGTTGAAGAATCGAAGACAAGATGGAGCTTATAAATTATGAATATATTCGATGCTCTAAGTAAAACACAAATCTGCACCATTGGATGAACAATTTGCTTTTTGGAGATGAATAACGATTGTAAAAACCAACCAATGGCTGATAACTAGTTTATAAGCTATATGATAGGGGATATTTGAATTGTGGTTGGGTATTCAACTTGTTTGAGTTAAAGGATACAAATTCAAACAATGTAGAAAAAATTAACATAACAACAACTACTAATTTTGCATAAAAAAAACTAACTACTTATCATTTTTTACATTAAATAATTGAATTTGTAGTATTTTTTGACTTAGTAGTTGAAATAATTTGTAAATATGAAATAATAAAAAAGTATATAATATATATTTAACTAATATTCATTTTTTTTCAATTAAGATTGCAGAGGTAAAATTGAGATAAAAAGTTATTAGATATTTTTGAAAGAATAAAAAGTGATTAAATAAAAGTTAGTTGAATTACTTTATATTAAAAAAACCACCATAATCTCAAAAAATTAGACTTTTAAGATCGTGTGAAAATGACGGTTATTATTATTTTTTTTAGAGAATGAAAATGATGGTTATTAAACGATTCATTTTTAATCATACAAACTTATACCAAATTATAAGCTCAAACATATCTCTCTTATCAAGTAGAGTAGAGCTTAAAAGGAACTTCCACCAAAGGAGTTAAAAATAGCATTTACGATATTTGTCCAGAACTTTTAAGCTGCTACTTGTCTTCGATTCTTCAACGCTCCAATTTTCATAAAACTTTGTTTCATTTAATGGTATTCAAGATTTCAAAAATTGAAATAGAGAAGAAAAGTGAATAAAATTTCAATCTTCATCTTTACAATATATGCACGCAAGTATGTCTTCGATTCTTCTCTATTTCATTTTTTAATAATTAATATCATTCACGATTTCTTTTTATTTCTTAAACATATTTGCATGCATATATTGTAAAGATGAAGATTGGGATTTATTCTTTATTTCATAGTTAACTAAAGTTTAAGGAAAATGATAACCAAAATGTCAATCTTCATCTTTGGATTAAGCTTAAGTTAGCTTAAGTTTAATTATTCTTCATCGAAGAAAAGTTT
>Ga0228711_1010610_pt1 | contig 12048 bp, 6 predicted proteins | sample MedpolnodulmetaG_2_FD_177996 | JGI IMG/M metagenome (GOLD analysis project Ga0228711, IMG submission 177996) | Root nodule microbial communities from Medicago polymorpha collected in Santa Monica, California, United States - brown nodules | ecosystem: Host-associated > Plants > Roots > Nodule...
TATATAAAAAAAAAAAACAAAAAAAAAACAAAGGGAAAAACAGTCAAAGGATGGTAATCTAAAGAACAATAAAAAAATTGAAATCTATAACAAATCTTGGAAAAAAAACAAAGTATATGAAAATGTGAAGAATACTAATAATACTAATAATAAATAAAAACATATAATTCCTTCAACAAAAAAAACATATAATAACCATAATGGCTCATTCAACTTCAAAGTTTCCTTCCGTCTTTCTTTCTATGTTCATTTTAAATAAAACAAATAACATACACAATATCATGTATCATAAAATAGCAGGAACTATGAAATTTCTCACCAGAGATAGAGGGAAAAATTGCTAGCACAAAAACAATAACAAACATTGATGATTTGCAGAACAATGAAAAGGCTTAATAATCCTATTATTAGTTCTCATATTTCACCATACTTCGTAAATGCAGGTATGGCACCTGAGCCATTATATTTATCTAAAAGTCCAGACACCTAATCAAAAACTTTTTAGTTTAAGGACTTAATTACAAATTATTGATAAATTCGGAAACCTTGAAAACTAAATGACATGAAAGTTGAAGTGGTTGTTTGTATTCAAAGACAATGTTTGTCACATATGAAAAATAAAAAAGACAAGTGTTTAGCAGCTTACATTTCCTTTTCATCCACACAGTGACACAAATGACATTACAGGATAACTGTTAAACTTAATTGAAACTTTTATTTTTTGAAATAGACAATTGAATTGTCTCAGGATATAAGGTAAGAAAAAAGGGTGTTATTATTGCTTCCATTCAGGATATAGTATTTGAAGAGAACTTAGTACGTGCAATGGAAGTTATAAGAAAAGGAATTGCATTTGTGAAGGGAAAACACTCATAGGAGAATTATTGTTTACATTCAATTTCAATCAATCAATAAAAATCATCAATCCTACCATGTTGAGCTGTATTATCCACTGTTTACAAACTATAATCAATCATCACAGCAATTTTTATTTCAGTGATATATGATTAGCTACCAGGTAGAGAATCTAGTTTGCACCCGAAATAAGTTCAAGAAACTTATCTTCACTGTAGTAAAAGATAAACAACAATATTTAAGGATGAAAGATCAATGAATACCTTCTAAACAGGCATAATCTCAAAATCTTCATGCTGAGAGCAACGGCGGAAATATGTAGTTATATGGTCAAGATCGCTAATGAAGATTTTGTATGTTGATCCAACGCTTAAGTTCAGCGACTTCAATTTTCTCAAAGTTGAACACTCTTCCTTTGTTGAACATTCTTCCTTTGGCATGGCAGCAGTCCCACACGAAACCTGAAAACAAATAGGTTACAGACCTTTTAGCTTTAAGCCCACCAAACTACATTTCAAGAGAAACAATTCAAAACAGAAACAAATACAAAAAAAAAATTATACCATAGTTGTAGAGAAGGATAGTTCAGCATCATGACATTCCCGAGACATATTGATCAAACCATGACAAGTCTTTTCTCTCGTCTTCTGATGAGATTCTTCCAAGTTATTATTTGGTTCACGGATATCGATGGTCAAGTTGTTCACAGAAGGAATACTAAACTCAAAGAAGGCACACGGAGAAGAATATAAGTAGCTGAAATTGATAAGCTGTGGTGCATCAATTACAAGTTTACATTTAAAACGGTTGCACATTAGAGTCAAATTATTAAGTTGAGGAGCAGATATCATGAAATCATTCGGGACCAATTCTGACTTAAAACAGACTTCCCTCAAGTACAGATTCTTTAAATTGACACAGTTCCCGATTGGATTCAGAGATTCATTTCCTCTACAACACAGAATCAAGTTGCTGAGATTCAAAGTTGTCAATGTTGCAAAGCCAAAAAGATTTCCTAAAGTCGCAAATGATTTTGAAAAATCAAGTCTAGCATGATCCATAGTAAAATGTTCCAAACGCAACAACTTTATCTCCGGTACGCAAGCTAAAGGCCATGCGACTTTCATAGGATGACAATCTTTCAACTCAAGCCTTTTCAAGGATTCACATTTCAACAACGACAAAGGGATGTCAACGGGCGGGCTGCCATGGACTTTCGCACGAAGATTGACTCTGATTTCTTCAACGCCATGTGATGTTGCGTGATCAATGACCTTATTAAATAGGTTTTGATCTGTAGCATAATCTACTCCAGCACGGCAGTAAGTAAGAACTTTCACAGCAGATGAATCTCGACGGAAAAGGACCCACAGAACAAATTTCTTGAAATCAGCCAACCGGGAGAAAGACTTGCTGTTGAAATTTAGGCTTGGAACTGAAGTCCAAAGACATGTCCACCTTTTCGACAAAACACAAGTCCGAACAGCATCCTTCGTTTCCATAAACGACAAAATATGACGCACTACACAATCAGGTATATCGTCAAACATGTCCTCTCCTTCCACCGCTTCATTATTATCTTTATCCTGACGCGCCGAATCCGGCATTGATGGTCTTAACTTCTTCAAGATACGACGAGATCCTGGAAAACCAGTTTCCCACATACCAGCTCCACAGCATTCAATAGATTTAGTTGTGTAGTATTAGGTGTCACTTATTTTCTCCTAAAACTACCACCCTCCAACTTCAAAACAATATAATCCAGCAAGACTTGATTCATCAACAATGCTACTCTTAATTATATAACCTGATAAACCAAATCAATATATTAAAAAACAACTAAAATTTCTACTTGAACAATCAATAAGAGAAATTGAAAATCAACATAAGCTTTTATGCATATATCTTTCACATACTTAATCAAAAAAATAAAAAAAACTTACACAGAAACTGAGATAATATTTTTATTTTTTTTTAAAACTCAGTATCTGGCCAACTAAATAACCTGAGATAATTGAAACATGAAATTTGTCACACCACCAATATCCATCATTAGCATATAATATAACTTATTCAAGAAAAAAATAAAAAATTGACATAACCTGAGAAAATTGAAACATGAAATTTTTGACACTGAATATCCATCATTCATTGATTATCATCCCAACCACCATTCATCAATATCAAAATTCTGGATCAAAAAATTCACCCCAAAACCCCCATTCACAAAATTTTCATGTTCACTAAACCAAGTTGATAACTTTATGAACAAAAGCTTGATACTTACAGCTTAAAAAAAAAAAAAAAAAATTTAAAAAAAAAAAAAAAAAAAAAAAAAAAAAAAAATATAAAATTACAAAAAAAAAAAAAAAAAACAAATTTTCAATCAAAAAAGTTAAGTTAACAGCTAGCAATAAAGTTGATGAAAAGAATCAAAGATGAAAACTTTACCATTCCAATGAATAAAAAAAAGCATTGAGTAAAGATAAAAATAAAAAAAATAAAATGGGCATTGAAGAAAATAAGGAAAAGAAGAAGAGAGGGTACCTTGGAAGATGGAGGGAGAGTGTGTTTTGTTTGTGAAAGCTGCTCAAATTTGAAACAAAACAATAACACTAGCGGCGACCGTGTCTGTCTGTCTCTTACGTTTCTCTCTCTCTCTCTAAAATCTCTCTCTGTTTTTCTCTCACTAAAATCTTTCTCTGTCTCTTTGCGTATGCTAAATTTTGGGTTTGCCAGAAGGAAAAAGGAATTGAAATTTTGGATTTGGAAACAAAACAAATTCAGACAAACTTCTACAATTCACTCTTTATTGGCATATTTGCTTTTTCTCTTCAAAATACTACTTTTATTTTATTTATTATTTTCCACAAAAAAAATTATTTTTTATTAAAAATGTATTCTTTTTCTTGTTACGCAAAGTTTAGATGATTTGAGTTTCGAAATTCACATGGGTCGGTCCGGACAACGAAAATAAAACTTAAACATTACCGTCAAAATATATTTTTACGATGGTAACGAAAGTTAAAATCATGATTTTACAAATCAGTCAAACTCCTATTAATGAATTCAACGTTCGTTGTCTTTTTAAAATTATCTTTTATATGTATTTTAATAAAATGGATTTTTATTATCTATTTTTAATTGCCCTCCGCAACTACATCATTCCCTTATGAATGATGCTATTGGAGTTTGCTCGCTTGAGATTGTAATTCGGTTTTGTTTTTATCATTTCTTCTTGATAAAAAAAAACTCATTTGGTATGATTAAAAAAAAGTTTTTGATATTCACTAACTTAAATATTCATTGTTCGAGATTTTACATGGAAAAAATCACATATTTTTTCAAAATGACATCTTTCAAAAATTATTTTTATGAAAAGCTATTTGAAATAGCTTTTTTTTAGAAAAATTTTCAAAATTATAGTATCTAACAAAAAATCTTAAAAAATGATGAAATACTTAAAATGACATTTTTAAGATAAGTTATTCCAACCGATTTTTCATTTGAAGCTTCCTTAAAATTTTCTTTGTTAAAAAAATTATAACAAAATATATTACACTACAAAAATCTATTTTAAAAAAAGCTATAACAAACGAGCCCTTATTTTATGTTTGTTTGAAATAAAATATTTGTGTTTTATTACGTATAATTTTACAATATTAATGCATCGCTAATGTTTATTTTTTTATCATACCCTTTACTGCATCATAATTTATCTTTCCATTACAAAAATAACTACGCTTTTTTGACATAAACAACATTTTAATGTGTGAAAATGTAAAAACAACTTATAATAAAATATAGAAGAGTAAGAATTAATAAAAATAAACAAATAATTCAAATTCCAACATACTAAATGCACAATTTTCCATAATTTAAAATTGTTTTCAAATATAAATAAAAATGAGTTGAATATTTAGTTCAAATTTTACTCTAAATACATCAAATTTCTTTGATATATGTTTGCCAATATCTGAGGTGGATAATATTCTTTGACATATTTTTGCTTATATTTGAGGATGGGGGATATTTTTTATTGGGAACATGATAAGTCTAAAGAAGAAATTTTGTCTTGGAATCAGTGTATTCAATGCATTTAAACAATAAAAAGTAATTTTTTTCTACTTAAAATTTATCAATTATTTCCATTTTTGTTAACAAGACCCTTTTTTTATTTAAGTTTACTCTTTGGTTTTAAGAGAAAAAGAGGCATGGTAATTCGAAGTTCGATCAACAAATAAGTAAAATCATAAATCAAATTCAGATCTTGAACAATTCGCGTTTGGTGTTTGTTAACCACTTAAACTAAATTGCTTAGTATTTAGAGAGTATTTTTTATTTACTCTCACATCCTCGAAACTGAATTATAAACAAAAGTGTTTAATAGCTCACATATTGATAATAAGGATTAACCTCGTTTAATTTTCTTAATGTAATAAAAAAAATGCATATTGAAACTACTCCCTGCATTTTTACTCATCAGACCTTTTTTTAAATATTTTGGTTAAAGTGTTTGCGCTTAAATATAAGATCACTTGCAAAATTTTAAATACACTTAATATTATGGTTTAAATATGTAAGTCGTCCCTGTAATTTGGCGTGTTTTTAGTTTTCATCCCTATATCTTTTTTTTGTTTAAAAACAACTCCTGTAAGTTAATAACTTTTTGATTTTCGTCCCTCCCGTCAACTTCCATTACAAAAACGCACATGTGGCAAACGGAGGATGACGTGGCTGTGTATGACGTGGCAGGCGATGCTGACGTAGCAAACTTATTGATGAGTCACACAGTGAGAGGGACCAAAATCAAAAGACAAAATTTGTAGAGGGACCAAAGCCAAAAAAACAAAATTCGTAGAGGGACAAAAATCAAAACCAAAAAACGAAATTTGTAGATGGACCCTGACTATTCGCAGGACCAAAACCAAAAAACAAATTTTGTAGAGGGGCCAAAACCAAAAAATGAGAAGACGAAAAAAAATTCAAATTTAATTACATTCCCACATCTTCTTCCCACATCTTCTTCTTCATTGCTATCATTGTCTTCATAAACTTCATCATCATCATCAAACAAACACATAAATTCATCACTTCAAAATCCAAAAATTCATCAACTCAAAACAACAACAGACTCAATCCAACACCTTCAATTATACCTTCATGTGATAACTTCTCTTTTATTTCTTCTCACAAACAACAAAATCAAATTAAACCAATATACCCACACGTGCAATCCAATCTCACACACTTTAAAATCGTTTAAAATAAAACTCATCTCAATTCAACATTCCAACATATTTTTCAATTCTATTTATTATCCCTCTAGATTTTCAAATGAAAACAAAATTCATATCAAACTTGAACCTTTCTCTTATAATCCAATTTCACACAACAATCTTCCAAATCAACCGGAAAAAAAAAGAATATGACCCAAATGTTCGAAACAAAAATGATGAGATTAGAGTTCAAAGAATTTACAAAGAAAGCATTTGGAGTGACCAAGAAACAGCAGAGATGCGAGATCAATGATGAGACGAGAGTTGCTAATGAAAAAAAAACTGAAAATTCATTCTTTAGGTTTTTCAATTTGAGAATTTTGTGAATTTTTTCAATATTGGGAATTCGAGCATTCACAATGAGGATTTTGTTGTTATAATTTGATTTTGATATCATCAATAAAAGTTTAGTTGGGACTATGGACATTGTGGATTTTAGTGTTGAGGTGTCAATCTGACCATTGTCAATGGGAGATTTTGTTTAGGTTTGTGAGAAGTTGTCTATTGAGGGTGAGATGATGATTTTGAGTTTTTTTTTATCTCTTTTCTGAGTATTTTTCTATGTTTTTTGATTAATTTATGAAGACAATGATGAAGATGTAAAAGAGGTGGAAGGAAGAAGATGAAGAAAGATATTTTTTTCTCGCTTTTTGGTTTTGATCCCTTTACGGATTTTGTTTTTTTTGGCTTTGGTCCCTCTGCAAATTTTGTTTTTTGGTTTTAGTCCCTCTCATTGTGTGACTCATCAATAAGTTTGTCACGTCAGCATCGTCTACCACGTCATCCTCCGTTTGTCACATGTGCGTTTTTTGTAACGGAAGTTGACGGGAGGGACGAAAATCAAAAAGTTATTAACTTACAGAGTTTGTTTTAGAACAAAAAAAATACAGGGACTACAACCAAAAACACGCCAAATTACAGGGACGATTTACATATTTAAACCTAATATCATTTACTCAAGCATATCTCTTCTGATGAATATTATCAATTTTCTACAAAAATATATTTAAAAGAAAAACAACACAGAATACATTTATATCAAAAAACAATAGTAATAGTCATATCTCAAATTATGTGCACTAATAACGCTATTAACTTTTTTAATATATATAAAAATGTCACGGTCTTATGAATAAATTAGAGAAAGTATCTTTCTTTTCATTTAATTTATTTTTTTGTAAATAAAAATATAAGGTTAAAGAATGGTGTCACGGTCCAATGTAAGGAGAATATTTGAGTTGAAGGAACATTTAAAAAACCCGTCAAAAACATTTGTAGAATTCAAAGTCGTAACTTTTGGGTTTAAAACTTATCGTTTTACCACCGTAAGAATGACATTTTTTTTTGGTAGTGCCCGTAAGAAGGACATTTGAGTTGAAGGAAACATTTGAAATTTATTTCATTTTAATTTAAAATTGAAAAGGAAAAGAAATGGGAATTGGAAACGAAACATTTTTTTAAGGAGAATTGAAAACGGTGTTTGTGAGCGAGCTTAGATCAGTTGGTATGGACAATGCATAATATATGTAACATATGAGGTTCAAACCATGACCACTACCAAAAAAAAGAGAATTGGAAACGAAACATATTCAGACAATCTTCCGCAGTTCACCGTTTTTAGACTCTTTTCGAAAAACATTTATGTATTTTTCTTATTGTTTATACTAAGAAATAAAAAACCGAGAAAGGCAGGTTATTTAATACTACGATTATAAAATATTATTCTAAATAAGTAAACAAAACTTTTTTTTAAGGGAAGTAAACATAACTTTTATCTCAATGTTTGGCCTTCTTTAAAAAAAAAAGAAAAATCTCAATGTTTAGCCTCACTTATTTACTGTTGAAAAGTTAATTTAAAACAAAGTTAAAATTAAGGGTTTTAAGAAATAAGTTAAAGTTGTTTGGTTACTTTATTATTTTTAGTTTTACAACTATTTTTAAATTAAAAATTATTTGACAAAATATTGTACAAAACTTTGAATCTAATAGTTGGTTTTTTCATTTCCAATTATACCCTATAACAAATTTCGTTATAAGAATACTATATTTTTTGTGTCATTCAAAAATATAAGAAATTATATTATATGATATTATATTTGTTATATTGTTGGTGTCATTGAAAAGATATGTATAGTTCTTTTTTTAATAAGAAAAAGATATGCATAGTTTGTTACAATATGTCTTGTCCAAAACATATGTATAGTTTGTTACTAACAAGTAGGTCTATAGTAGAATTCAACAACTTTTGGCCAAATCTCATTCCATTCAATTTTATGCATTCTAAAAAAGTACTTTTTTTAGTAAGTACTTAATTGATATTGTGTTCAACCTACCTTCTCCTTAAAAATATAAAGAAGTAGAAGAAAAAAATTCCGGGCCAAACGATGCCTATATATGGAGAATGAATAAAATAATCGGTGTTTAAAAGAAATGTTTTAACCGAATTTATAAAAGGATTTTTTTTTTTGCTAATAATATATAATAGGAATTTCAACAACTAACATTCATTAAATTTATATTTTCCTACAAATAGAAGCAAGAAAATCACCAAGAAGTTTAATGTGTGTTGAATCAAAGATATCTTTTTATAAAGGGTTAATTGTTCAAATTGTCTCGGTAATATACACGAAGTTTGAAAAATGACTTTGCAACAATGAAAACACAGATTCTAACACTGTAATATTCTTCACATTTTTTACCTTGTAGTTTACACATATTCCATAAAAGTATTTATGAGGTTAATTTTTTTCATGATTTTTCGCATATATGTTAAGGACATTAAAACATGGCCTTCCGCAAAAATTACCATTTTCCGACGAGGGAAAAATTGATTATGACTTTTCATTCTCCATAATTATAAAATTCTTAAACAATTCATAATTAATTCGTTCCTCGTATAAAAACTCCAAAATTTCATGGCAAAGATTCTTACGATGTGCTAATCATGCCTACAAAATTAGTGCACGAAACTTGACCCGTGATTATATGCTTACTCAAAACAAAATGACAATTTTAAATGTTTTGGTTGAAAGGTAAAAATAAATCCAGGCGTCTTTGAAATGCTATGAAAGTTCGCAAATCCTTTCTATGTATTTTTGTATATGTCTCTTCAAACATATTGCTCAAAATTCAATTTTTAGATTGAGATGCCCGTTGTTTTGTTGTAAGTTTTTGGCGCTTTAAAAAATCATAATTAATCTGTTGTCGAAAGTTTCTATTTTTTTGTGAAAAACCATATTTTAACGTCCTAAATATTCTAACGAAAAATAAATAAATAAATAAACCTATGAGTCATTTTTTTGGACTTCACGTACATTACTCGGTCAAAGATAAAAAATCTCAAATTACAAAGTTAAAATATATGTTTTTATTTTCACAGGGTTAATTTTTAGACTTCTTGTAAATTACTGAGTCAATTTGAATAATTAACATTTTTTTTTATTATCAATAACAGTTGAAATCGAAATTGACATCGATCAAAATTTACAATACTAACCTCACACACATGCACACTAACTTTTTGTATTATAGATTGATGATTGAGGTGCCCTGAGCATGGGAGAGAGGGGCGGCGGTCCTGAACATCATTTTTTGGGCATCAAAATTATTAATTTTTACTTGATAGTTAGTATTATATAGACCTTTTTTTTAACTCGTTTTTTTCAATTCTATCAAAAATATATTTTTAGAGACTCTTGATTATAAATGAATCTTATGCAACATAAAAATGCAAGAAGAAAGACATCTCAATAATTAAAAGAGAACAATTTTATTGATTCGTACAAGGTATCAAAAATCTTAGGACCGATCCTGATTGAATGTGGCATTTAACATACACAAGTAACTCTTTGTGTAGGAGAATGTTAACCACTGCCCCCGGGGCATTGGTTAAGCATCCAAAAGAAGTAAGATTTTATTAAAAAGTTGTGTAATAATTAGTGGTTAAAAGTAACGGTTTATATTTTCAAGACAATTTTTTCTACTTTTGGATTCATTAACCAATGCCCCCGTAACACTGGTTAACAAAACTTCTTTGTGTATCATACCAAAATGGTTTTTTCACCATTGATGTATTAATATTTTATTTAATGGCTAGGATTAAAGAAGGGTTACCTCTTTAGTAGGTTATGTGATACAATGTGGGTATTTGCAATATCACCCCCAAATTATATGCAATTATATTTATTGATTTTGAATATGAATTAAATTTTTGATGAATTGTTTACTCTTTTTTTTACCAGACAAATTTTGATATCTTGCAATTTATTAATTAACAAATGTTATGTATACGCAACCTAATAAATTAAATCACATTTATTTATGTGATTTAACCCTGTTTTAAATTGGAAAAATGATCAAAATTGTAAACTGGGTCTGTTTGATGGTCATGATAGAATAAAGGCAGGATATGATATAAAGTTGGATAGAGATAGGATATGATAAGAACATGATAAACATTAATCATATCATGTGTTTGATGCGCACGTGATAACAAACATGATATTATTATAATTAAATGACGAAATTACGCTCATAATTAATTAAATATTGTAAAAATGACATGTTATTGATTATAATAGAAAATACATGCTATCATTATTTTAAAAATGACAATATTTTAAAAATGACAGAATATCAAGATAATAAATAAGGAATGATCTTCTAATCCCACCAGGATAATTTCTAACCCAGCTTATACTCAGGATATAAATTATAAAGGAAAGTCATGATAGGATAGAAAAATAGTTTATTTTATCCTATCCATTTGGTGCATCAAACGGACCCTATATGTTTAAATAGGAAGAATAAATGGTATCATTTGGGGAGGAATTGGTATCATTGTATTGAACGTTTAGGCATTAATTATGGGCATTATTCTCCTCTCAAATAAGTTATGGGCATTATTATTTAAGGCTTTGCTAAATATCTAACAGATTCTGGAAGACTAGGATGTATAAAATATATCCTTGAGAGCAGCTTAATGAAACTACCGATTTTTGGTTGGGGATTTCAGATTCTGGAATTCATTGCAGTGGAGAGGAAGATGAGCAAATATTGCAACAAAATCTTTCAACATTTCAGGAGCTAAGCTATAAGCTATAAACAACCTAAAAAATACATTTCAAGACAGATTGATATTGAAACAACATAAAAAATTTCCAAATCGCAAAAGGGAGAGAAAGAATAGCAGATCCAGATCATAAAATCGAAAGAAATTAGAGAGAGGGGTACTATCGAGATTCAGAGGAAACCAAATGATTGTGTGAGAGTGAGAACTAGAAAAAGAAGAAACTCAACCCCAATGACGGTGCTGATACTGGTGAGTGGTGAACGAGTGAGAGAGAATGGAGAATGGAGAATGGAGAATGGAGAAACTCAGTTTGGTGTTATGCTGGTGACATGTTCTTCCTATATTTCAAACACTTCCCTCGTAAATGATTTTTGGTTGGTGAAGAGTATTAATGATTTTTGGTTGGTGAAGAGTATATTTGAGAAATTAATTTGGCCAAAGTATTATATTGGGTTGTTTTAGGGAGGTACTTTGAATTAAACAACAATTGGGGCCAATTTAGAATTACAACTTAAACTTGTTCACCTGCTATTAAAGGTTAAAAAAGCTTTTTGTATGGTACACAAAAAGATAGACTTGTGTATGCTAACCTTCACCCTGATTGAGGGGTGGCATTTAGGGTGGGTGAAGGAAAGAGTTTTTTCTGACTATAAGATTAAAGAGGTGCACAGATCAGTGTTGACTGGGTCAAAATTGACGTGGGGGGTCAAAATTGCAAGAGAAAGTAAATTTAGGGAGCCTGAAAAAAGTTGTTTTTTTAGAGACCAAAATCACAACTTTGAAAAACTTAAGGGTCCAAAGTGTAATTAAGCTTGCTTTTTAACCAATTGAGAAGAATTGTGG
>Ga0228711_1010611_pt1 | contig 12048 bp, 6 predicted proteins | sample MedpolnodulmetaG_2_FD_177996 | JGI IMG/M metagenome (GOLD analysis project Ga0228711, IMG submission 177996) | Root nodule microbial communities from Medicago polymorpha collected in Santa Monica, California, United States - brown nodules | ecosystem: Host-associated > Plants > Roots > Nodule...
CAATTTATGTAAGTACTTTTTAGTGTACATATCCAAACATAAATAGCTTATCAAGTATAAGAGCTTATGATGTAAGCTCTAATGTTATAAGCCCTAATGCTATAAGCATCTATATAAGTTGTTTATCTAAACGGGGCCAAATTCTTTTTAGTGGGTTTAGTCTCCATCACTAGTTATGACATTTTTTACACTCATATACCGACTATACATCTTCGTTTGGTTTAGATTTTGGAGACAACCCACAAAATGTTTTATAGACAATCTTTTCTTATCATTAATGCTTATGATAATTTAGTATTAACTTCTAAAATACTAATACAATAATAAAACTAAATACAAAATAAAACTTCAACCGTATTTACGATACGCTTAAAGGCGAAATTAAAATTAATGTGACAAATAATGAAGGGCAAAATTGGCAAATTAGGTATTAAGGTTGGTAATTAGGGTTTGTATGACTATCTTCTAATCTATAACAATAGATAGAAAGATAGATAGATATATAGATAGATAGATTTGACTATGCGAAAGGAATGAAAGGTACCATTTAGATAAGTTTCGAAAGCTTTGAAGTAAGTCGATTAGTATTTTCCGAATAACATTGTGAATAAAGAATAAACACTTTAATAAAGACTTTATCCTTAAATGTTGTACACACAACATGCATTTGCTCTTGTTCCTTTAGAACTCAAAGTTAGATAATCCATTTCCATCACAAAGTGTTTAAATATGGGTTTCTTTATGACAACCCACAAACCCAATATCTAAGGGTGGCAAAACAAGCCTAACCTGCCAGGCTGGTACATTTAATCCGTTATTTTTGGGGGTTGGGTTGAAGTTTTGAACTTGCTTCCTAGAGTTGGTTCACCCCACTTAACTCGTTGAAAACGGGGCAGACAAGGGGTTGGGCGGACCAACCAGCTTAACTCGTTTTTCATATGTTCTATGTTGTTGGGTTTATTTTGAGACTTATCTTATACTTTTGGGTTTATTTTAAGACTTATTTCATATTTTTGGATTTAATTTGTGGTTGGGTTTATTTTGAGACTTATTTTATGTTTTTGGATTTATCTTGATTGTTGTGCATATTTTGAGATTTATTTTAGGTTTTTTTTCTTCTGTTGACGAATTTTCCTTATTTTATTGTAAAGCATGATGTTAAATTCAACAATTTCTTAATTATCTTGTTTTTATCAAAAATTTATTTGATATCTATTCTTTTATGTTTTTTTATGATAAAAACAACATTGTTTTTCTAACAATTAAATTGTAAAATAAAAATGCATTAAAAAGGCGGCGTGAGATGTAGTTTTTATTTTATGGGATTACACAGAGTAGTATTATTGTACGGTCTGCATTTCTTCAAACATTATAATAGACCAACTGGTCAACCATGTTCATCTTCAAAGTCAAGCTACTCAAAGTCTTCATAAAAAATAATCTCAACAATATTATAAATAAAGCATCTATGTGTTTAGTTTGGTAAGCACCTCAACATTGACCAAATTTACAAAAGAAAAACAAGGAACTGAGAACTGAGAAGCAAGCAGAGAAGAAGAGCTGAGACACATGGCTTCATCAACAGGTGCAAGTGAGATCATGGGACTGAGTGCAGAGCGAATTAAGAGGTCTCTTGCTGCGTCCTTAAAGGCTCAAAAGACACCAGATAAACACTACCTTCTAGAAAAGAACAACAGAAGCAACCCTCCAGAAGTTATCATCAGCTTTCCAGCATCAGGTGCTTTCCAAGATTGGTATTCCAAAACAACCTTTGGTGAAACCAAAATAGATCTTAATCTATTTCCTTCACTTAAAAGCATTGGTAACAATGAACCTGGTTTTGTTAATCAATTTTTTCTCCAAAGATTCCAAGAGATTTTGGCAAAGTCATCATCATTCAAAGATCAGGTTATTATATATATGAAAATTCGTACCTCTCTATCTTAACCATATATGATCTAGTAGTAGTTATGCATTTGTCAAAAAAAAACAAAAAAAATCTAGTTATGCAAACTTCATTATTTCAGTTTTCTTTCCTTTTATAGCCCATACCTTTTTCTTTTTTGACGAAGCATCCATACCTAACTATCCTATCTACTAATGCTAGAAATGAACCAAAACAACTAAAAATTAGTTTAACCCTTCCAGACTCGGTCAGGCAATTTATTTGTCCAACTTTCATGAATCAAATAAGCAGAACTCTGAAAATTAAAATTAAAAGGTTAGATATCTATTTAGTCCTGATAAATAAATTACAAAACTGCTTTTTTTAGTACCTAAAGTCTGAAACTATGTGGTTTCATAATTTGTAGACTGAGGTAGGTTCATGGACTAATTTGTAGTAGGAAAATACATGATTGGTCACAATTTGAGAAACGGTGGAAAGAGAAAATAATTAAATAATATGTATTATTCAAATAATTAATTGATATGTAGTTTTACTTGTGTGCCTAAATGATATGCTCAAATGTTTGTGACCATGTAAGACTTAATCTTTGTAGTACCTTTTTAGATAATTGTAGAGTTAAAATATTGGTTTGATTATGGTTTTGGTCTTATTTTAAAATCGAGTTTTTTTATTCTCGATTATTACATTTGTTGTAATTTTAGTCCCAACTCTCACTTTTAGCTTTTAAAAAATGGTGATTTAAGCCAAAAATCACTATTTTAAGGCAAAAGTCAAGGTTGGGATCAAAATTGCAACAAAGGTAATAACTGAGAGAACAAAAAGTTCAATTTTAAAATGGGGTGACTATAATTTGTGAATTTGATAAAATGGAGGACCAAAAGTGCAAATAAATAAAACTTGGACTTTTTTAAGCCTAAAATAGTCGAGTTTGAACTATGTATAGTGAGACTCGTTTGATTATGAATTTGCTCACTGTCAAAGATCATATGGATTTGTTAGAAAGGTAATAAATGTTAGATTCTTTATTTGAGGAAAACATATATATTTTAATGAATATGTAGGTGGAGAGGGCAATGAATAAGCAGAAGCAAATAGTGTTTGCAGGGCACTCATCTGGTGGACCAGTGGCAATTCTGGCAACCCTTTGGGCCATGGAAACCTACCTAACTCCAAAATCTCATGGCGGTATCCATCCCCAATGTGTTACTTTTGGTTCTCCTTTAATTGGAAATCACATATTTTCTCATGCTACAAGGAGAGAAAATTGGTCTAACTACTTTTTCCATTTTGTGATGAGATATGACATAGTTCCAAGAATCCTCCTTGCTCCACTCTCGTCTTTTGACCAAAGATTTGAAGCAGTTTCTCAGTTCATAGATCCTAAAGACAAATCTTTAACGAGCGAATCGACTCGTCTCGGAAAAGCCACTGGAACTTCAGATTTCTACTTTCAAGTGATGTCAAATGCTGCAACTGTCACAAGGCATGCTGCTTGTAGGCTAATGGGAACAACAGAGGCAACACTTGAAACTCTTGAAAATTTTGTACCTTTAAGTCCTTACAGACCCTTTGGAACTTACATCTTCTGCACTGCAAGTAGAAATGAAGTAAAGCAAATTGTCGTGAAAAACCCTGATGCAATTCTGCAGGTCATGTTTTTCTCTGCTCAATTAAGCTCTGAGGCAGAAGTTGATGATGTTTCCGATAAAAGTCTGCGACAACATTTAAGTTATGGCACTGAACTAGGAAATATCTTGAAGCTGAATGTTGGGTACTTAGACCAACTAGAAAATCTTCCATTGTCTGAGCATACTACTTCAGGTGGTGATACTGCAGCCATTAACGCATCTTTAAATGACCTTGGCCTGGTAAGTAAACATTTGTATCCTTGTCTATGGCTTTTATGTTTTGTAACTTTCAACATTTTCGAGAATAATCATATTGAGTGACTTGGACACCGCACATTCACCCAAAACGTTTTTTAAACAATATTCACCTAAAAAACCTTAAACATTTAATTTTTGTGTGACTTTTAATTCACACTATAAGCGAATAATGCATGCAAAAACAAACTTAGAATAATGTGTTCTTATACTATGATGTTATGTGTTAATACTTTTATGTATTAGTTTGACCTAAACATAGAAGGAAATTAAATTGATGTCTTCAACACTGAACATAAAAATTGATTCGTTGAAAGATATTACTCATTTTTTTAAAGGAAGAGAAAATGGATTAGTTGAAAGATGTTACTGAAATATTAGAGTATATATGATATATGATAGTAAGTGAGATAATGAATTCATTGTAAATAATTTTAGAGAACGAGAGCAAGACTCTGCATTCAAGCAGCAGCAACATTAGAGGAACGGAAAAGGAACAACGAGAAAAGTATGGACGAAAAGATACGCTCTCTGGAGGATAAGATGAATGCACTCGACAGTTACAGAGAAATGTGGGGACATCAGAAAAAAGGTTACTACGATGCATTCAAGGATCAACTAGAAACCGATGATTTCAAAGCAAATGTGAGGAGGCTAGAACTTGCAGGAGTATGGGATGAGATAATCGAAAAGCTATTAAAGTATGAACTTCCAGAAGAATTTGAAGGGAAGAAAGAATGGATTGAGATAGGAACAAAGTTTAGAAGACTAGTTGAGCCTTTGGATATTGCAAATTACTATAGACATTCAAGGAACCGTGATGGACGTGTTTATATGGCTAAAGGTGGAAGGCCAAAAAGATACAGGTATGCACAAAGATGGTTGGAACATGATGATAAGAGTGGAGAAGGAGGTTATTCAGAATCATGCTTTTGGGCTGAGGTGGAGGATCTTTGTCATGATAATGAAAAGTCCTTCGAAGTTGTTAAGGATAGGGTTTTAAAGTTAGAGGAACAGATAAGTGATTGGAGTAAGAATGGTAAAGTTGGTAAGGATGTGTTTTTGGAGGGTTCTACTTTTGTTAAGTGGTGGAAAACACTACCAATACACCATAGGGAAGAATCATGCATTAAAGATCTCGTTGAAGTGTGACATAGGTGCTTACTTCCTCTGTCGCAAATTTTATTGCTATAGTACATGGATTGAAGTGTTAGCTCTAGTGCAGTTGTATCTTGCACTTTGTTTCGTTGATTTTCTTTTCTATATTTTGGTCGTTGAATAAATTGTGTGGTAGACATAAATATACTACTATAATTTCTTTTCATTTTGCTCAAATTTTGTTTTTACTATTCAATTTTCCTTTCCTTTAATTAAGTGTTTAAACTTAAGTGGTTAATGAGCTTCACCAAAGACATATCGTTCAAAAGAACATGAGTTTGATTCTTGGGTTAAACAATAGCCCTTACCTCCAAACTCTAGATTACAAGAGTCCTTTACATTAAAAATGGGAAGGTTAAAAAAAAAATTCTCCTTTCCTTAACGAATTTGCAAATCATTAGTTTGTAAGAGAAAAAAAAAACATTAAATTCGATATATATACTACTCCCTTCGTATCAAAATAATAGTCATTTAAAGTTTATGCAAATTTTAAAGGAAGTGATTAATTATGTTGGTTTCAGTGATGAAATTAATGTCATTTATTAAAATACTCTTATTAATTGTAGTTAGCAAAAAAGTTATGTTCGATGAAATTCAATAAATAAAGATATAATGGTAAAAAAAATGTTATATTGATATTACAAAGTGACAATTATTTTGAGAGATAGAAAAAAATACTAAAGAGACAGTAATTTTGAGACGGAGGGGCATCTCAATTCTCATTTAGGTTAGTAACTATATTATCTCGGTTTCATCTTTAGGAGAAGATAGCATTTTTTTTTTCTTTTATAGCTTCTTATAAAGATTAAGAAAAAGAAATTTTAAGGCTTTTTTTTTTTTTTAATTTTATGATGATAAGTTTAATGAACTTAAAAATTTAATTAAGTTATCTTCATAGTAACCCCAAAAAAAAGTTATCTTCATTAACTTTTGGAATTCTATCCCCACTACAACAAAACAGTTGAAAAATATTACTAAATAAAAAAAAATGTTACTATTTATACTCAATAACATTTGTAAAAATGTTAGACAAAGCCCATGTTACTAAATTGTTTTTGTAACAATTGAGAGTTTCCCCTAGTTAAATTCATAATTGTTCAAGAGATAAGGACAATCATAAAGATATTTTCCCCTAGTTAGAGATAGTAAGGACAAACTTATAGATAAACTTTTAGTTGAGCTATATTTATGCAACTATATTTATGCAAACTTTTTTTAGAAACCTTAGATAATTAGATAATAACAATTAACACCTTTTCTTTGTTTTATGCAGCATCCTTATCTAATTGAAGTTTTCTATCTTTGACTGATTTCATTAGCATTCCTTTTCATCTAGTACAATTGTCTCTGAAAATGTGAGATACTAGTTCTAATTAAATTTTAATCCATATTATTTATTATTTTTCAATGAGTTTATCGTTTGGTATTCGATTTAGAACATGATTTGAAGGCTGTCTTTGTTATGTAGCATATTGTGGTTTGAAGGCTGACTGACTTTAGTTGGTACGCAAGGATATCACACTAAGGTATTCAATATCAACTACTTGCTTTTAAGGTTTGGTTATTTGAGCATGAAAACATGTCAGTAGAATAACATAAGTTTATGTCTAAACAAGGATAAGAGTGATTGTGAATTCCTTGCTTCCTTTGCATTCATGTCACTACATATACTGTTTTTGAAATATGACTTCAAGTTTTGGCAATAATGCATCTTAAATGTGATTAATTTACTAGAACAATGTCTGGGTTACTTGGGGGAAGATTGAGAAAACAGAAGTAAAGGTGATTTTCCGCCTCCAAATCCATGATACACATGTAAGTTTTCCAAACACTACAACTTTCCCTTCATTTTTTTATTTTTTTTTGGTTTGGTAGGAATATATTCAACTACAAAGAGGGAAAAATGTAATTCCTGTAACTTCTTTTCTTTAATACTATGCTTGCAATTTCATTTTCAGTTTTTAAATTTGTGAATCTGTGACTTGAAATGCTAGCACTATTAGCTCAAGCTATTTCAGTTACAATGTAGTTTGCACATTGACTCCTTTTTACTATTTTTTTCTCTTAAATTGTGTAAGTCATTTTGTAAGTTAATTGTTCTATACATAAAGCAATGTTAAAGAAAAATTGTTGACCAGCTTGATTGATATTTCTTTGTTTCCTTGGCATCGGGTAGTGGATTCTGCAGATTTATAGTCAGCGTCCCCACTAAAGATCTCAAAAGCGAGCAGTACCCTTTGGTGTCAAGGGTTAGGAATCCACTGAATAGCTAGTAAGATAGATTGTGCAATTATTGAGAACAACAAAAACTATGCTTGAAATCCACATATTTTAAATTTTCAGGTTGATGGAAGTTACCTGTTCATCCTAGGTGTTATTCCGATCAGATTTGTCAATTAGCTCAAGAACAAGACAAGAGCATGAGAGACTGATTATGGCAATGAAAGAGGGGATAGTAACAACAATTTGGACATTTGGAAAGTTTTAGATTCAATATCATATTATTATTTTTAGGTGAGGGATAGTTTACTTTGAATAGTTAAAGTTAATTGCAAACTGTATTAATGTATTTTTAAGAGTACTTTTCTCATGAATGATATTATTATGCAGATCAAAATTTGTGTCTTTACAAATAATGAAACATAAAAAACTAAATTTAGGTTTTTTTTTAAATTAAGCTAGAGACGGAATTAAAAATTTGTCTCTGTACAAACGAAATTTAGTTTATTTAGAGACGAAATTTGGTTTATGTAGAGACAGAATATATAATTGTGACGGACATTTTCCTTTTTTCCGTCTCTAATAAGCTTAGCGACTAGCAAAATAACCGTAGATCTAATTCCGTCTCCAGCGTGCTTAGATCTAATTCCGTCTCCAGCGTGCTTAGAGACGGATTTTTTTGCCTTTTAGAGAATGATTTAGCCCGTCTCTAATTTGGATTTTTCTAGTAGTTGGCAAACCAAACTGATCTTAAAAAAAAAAAATCCTCTCTAATATTAGCAGGAATATCATCCCACCAATGCATACCAACTATAGTGTGTCTGTCGTTTGCTAAATTATGTGCGCACCCATTACCCGTCATGAAGATAGAAATCATCTTCAAAGATAAAATCTAACTTCTACTCATTTGTGATCCTTCTCTCAACCCACAAGAAGATCTCTATAGAAATTTTGATTCTTTCCTGTAATGAAATTTCTTTATCCAGGGTGTTTAGAATGTGTTTACAGCCCTAATTTTTCATCCAAAAGCTCTTTACCCTCAGCCCTTAAGGTTTACTCCTTTTTTGGTGATGTGAAACAATGAGCCTAAAATCTCTATTTATAGGGAATTTATAACTAAACTAAACTACCCTTGTTTTCAAGTCATTTTCTCCACATATAGAGCCCATTCATGCCCCTTTCTTTGAGGACTAGGGATAGACTGTCCTAAACTATGAAGCGAAGTGGAGGCATGCTGAGGTCGAGTGGAGTTGGACCAAAATCAGCTGAGGCTAATGTGAAAATTATAAGTTAATAATATTTAAAGAGAATTGTTGTTCACACATTAAAGAAGGCTAAAACACACCAGGGAATGACATAAATACCCTTCATCAATTAATTGCCGCCAGAATGCAACTCCACGGTAGTTTGATGTAAGATATTTGTACATCCTATTTTTATCAATAGTAAGTATTTTTAGTATTGTCTCCACAGGGACTAGTGCATATCATAAAACGTTCAACATCAATTATCATCTTAAGTTTAAGGTTTAATTGTTTGTTTGTTTAAAAACTAATCTAACTAATTTACATTAATAAAATAGAGTCGAGATAGGGCATATAACGATTAGGGTTAGAGTTCGTCAACCAAGTGTTACATATGTATTCGACCACATAAACGGACTCTAGCTTTTAATCGATATTATCGCATATCACTCGACAATATCATTCATGCATGTCTAAATAATGTCGTGATTTCGATTGTATCATTTAATCGACGATTTCTCAATCTATTAAACAATTCAATAGCATTAAGTTCTTGATATTTAAAGTGATTACCAAAACCTAAACCCTATGTCTAGAATAAAAGTTTTGATAGAAAATTATTCTAACCCTAGATTCAAAAGTATCTTTCCATATCATTTCAAATCACACATAAGCATAAAACAGAAGAATAATATCAATATCAAGTAAAAATTGCTAGAACCATATATTTAAGGATCAAAAAGATTACATATTGCTTGATCAAGTACCTCTAATCCCAAAAGGGTAGATTTAACTACATATTTTCATAGTAGCCTTGCAAAAATGAAAGAAAAGATGAAGATTCAAGACAAGATTCTTGATTTCTCTATCAATCTTGTGAAAATCCACTTCAATCACTCTTGCTTTGTGTTTCTCTCTCTAAAATGCCCTATCTCTCTCTCTCTCTCTCTCTCTCTCTCTCTCTCTCTCTCTCTCTCCCTCTCTCTCTCTCTCTCTCTCTCTCTCTCTCTCTCTCTCTCTCTCTCTCTCTCTCTCTCTCTCTCTCTCTCTCTCTCTCTCTCTCTCTCTCTCTCTCTCTCTCTCTCTTAAAATCATTATATCCATAAAAATGAGAGAAAAAGCCTTTTATAGGAGTCTAAAAAGTGACAACTCGCTTAACTTTCTGGAGTTTTCTCGCTACTTGCTCGCTTTCCTCTCGATGTGGCGAGTTGGCTTGTTGTGGACTCGCTCTGGCATGTTGAAGGCGTTAAAACTGAGACTTTCTACCATTTTCTCGCTGTAGGTGAGTAATGCTCATTGTGGCGAGTTGGACCTTTGCATTTTTTATGATTTCTTTGGTCCTGGCTTGCAATTTCCGGCACAATTGGGTAAAGTAAGGCAGATAAAGCATAAATGGAATTTATTCATCAAATTGTAGCTTTTCCTTAGATAACTTGCAAAACAAGTAACTAAAGTGCCTAAAATAACACGTAAAATATGTCACTTTCTAACACTTATCAAACTCTCCCCAACTTAGTTCTTTGTTTGTCCTCAAACAAAAGATTCAAAAAGGAAATTTACAAGACTTCGGACAAAGTTTTGAGCATTGCATAATAGTTCAAAGTTTAAAAATTTCTTAGATGCATGATTCAAATGTGAATGTGCGGGTAAGTATGAAGTTTCCCACTAATCTAGACATATACTATGAAGGTCAGGGAAGCAAAATAAGAAATCATGAACTCGGAAACTATGCAAACCAAAGCAATGAAGCAGATGCACAGAATTAGGTTGCAAGAACAACAGAAACAGAACAAATAATGAGAAATAGCTACGCAACTCCACAACTAGAGCAGCTCTGTAGGTGGACAAAAGAACTTGGGTGGCAAAATAAGAAAACAAAATTGCATAATATGTGCCAACCAGAACAATGAAACAAATGCTCCAAATAAAATACCAGCTCAGCAACAAAAGCAAACGATGTAGAAATGGCCTCAGCAGTGTGAGTGATGACAAGCCCTTTTCCATTTTTGATGTATCTAGACTTCATAGATAACAAGGAAATGATGTCCACTATTTTTTAAGTGAAATTTATCCAACTATTCTCATAAATTTACCATAAAAAGACGCTTCCATGATTATCTGAAACACCAATGTTAAAATATAAGGCATATAAATATTTCAAAGCATTTCTAAATACGCCCCTACTCATCAAGTACTTCTCACAAGTGAGGTTTTAAAAATCACTTCTAAATTCTCTGATAGTCTGATACGTGAATTGCTTAATCGATCATTGGTTTACAAATCATGTCAGCATAACAACAGGCACAAATCCAAATTATCAATTAAAGGGAATTTCTTTTCTTCAAGGTCATTGTTTATGCAAGAAGGAGCTAGATATGAAAAATTAAAACAGCAACATACAGACAAAAGGGAACTTCTTCTCAAGGTCGTTGTCCCTTAATTTTTATTTTCTTTCATTTGCAGATGAAATTATAAAACTTAGGGCCAAACAAGTTGCAATGTTAAACAATGCCTGATAAGAGTTTATAAAAAATGTCACAATATAAAAACATAATACGTTCACGCACCAAACCTAATAAATAGTATAAGGTGTGATAGGGTGTACAGAGAAAAACATGTTAAAGAGTCCACATCAGATAAGAGATGGCCCGCCTGACAATGTGTTTATAAGTGGGGGCAATCTTCACTAAGTAAGTTTTGTGGGTTGTGTTAGGGTCAATCACGATTTCTAATATGGTATCAGAGTCTCCACCAATATCTGTTGGACCATCTACTATCATGTTTATTGGGCCACCCACTATCCATATCCAAGAACCAAGCCCAATAATCACTACTAAAAAACAAAAATTAGTGAGGGGTATTTAGTGAGGGAAAATGTAAAATCCCTCTCTAATTCCCTCACTAAATTTTGCGACCAAGGAATTTGTGAGGAATTTCATTTTTTCCGTCACTAATTTCCCTCACTAATTTTGTTTTTTCTAGTAGTGAATGTTGTGCGTGAGGGGGGTGTTAAAGAGTCTCACATCGGTTGATATTGGGGGAAATCCTCACCTTCCAAGATTTTGTGGGGTTGTGTTAGATCCAACCACAAATTCTACGTAATAGTTCAATTCAAAATTCTATTACAATAAAAAAAGGGCCAAAGATGAGATGTAACTCAATTTTCAACTTCTCTGGTCAAGTCAACACACTATACTAGTCTACTTTGTTTTAATTTTATTTTATATACTTTCTTGTAGATTTAATAAATCTAGGTGGTCTTTTTTTTATATGAAAAAAACTAGGTGGTTGTATCATATTGTTCTCAGTTTTTTTAAAAATATCAAATATAGATTTAGCGTTTCAAAGTCTTCTCTTCCAAATCTAACTCACAAACCCGCTATTACGAGTAGGAATTTCTGGGAATTTTATAAGGAATAGATCAAGAGATGGCTCAATCACACACAGTCCTTATGCCTACTAGCTCTACAAAATGATTAAAGTCAATACTCACTTCTACACTAGGACAAGACTTATAAGGTCTATGCTCCTAACTAGTTAGTTACACAGTTTGATGGAACAAACCCAGTGCTAACTAACCTAATAGATAGAAACAGTATCTACAACCATGCAGAAACATATAAACTATAACTAA
>Ga0228711_1010613_pt1 | contig 12042 bp, 9 predicted proteins | sample MedpolnodulmetaG_2_FD_177996 | JGI IMG/M metagenome (GOLD analysis project Ga0228711, IMG submission 177996) | Root nodule microbial communities from Medicago polymorpha collected in Santa Monica, California, United States - brown nodules | ecosystem: Host-associated > Plants > Roots > Nodule...
GTTCAGGCTTAGGTACAAGATCCCACACATCATTTCTCTTGAATTGATTGAGTTCATCTTGCATTGCTAAGATCCATCCATCATCAGTTAGTGCTTCATCAACTTTTGTAGGCTCTATCATAGACAAAAATCCCAAAGCAGACTCTTCTGGTCTGAAATGTGATCTTGTTCTTCTGGAGTTGTCCTTGAGCATAGAAGTCTCTTTCTTGTGTGATTGAGCATAGAAGTCTCTTGGAGTTGTCCTTGAGCAAAGATAAGTCTCTTTCTTGTGTGATTGAGCAACTTGTAATTTGAGATTACATTTTAGTGGAACTCTCCTTGGAAGTGCAAGGAGGACAGGACTACTTCCGGTTTGTGGAAGGAACCTGTATAATTGCTTGTGTTCTCTCTTCTTCTGTTCTTTACATTATCCGCTGCACATAGACTCTGAACTACTTCAGACTCTGAACCTGAGGACAGTTATCTAGAACGTAAAAGAAGAAGTTTCCAAAAACACAATTCAACCCCCCTTCTAGTTGTGTTTTAACGGTGACCAGTCCTTTTAAGCGGCAGCTTTGGCTTTCTACCACCGTGGCTCTAGTTTCTGGCTGTTACTTTGCTCACGGCATCACCTCTTTCCGGTGGCCGTCGGCGTGCATTCTCCTTGTCAACGGTGGCAACATTGTTACTATCTAGGTCGTGTTCCCGCTTCAGACTGGCGTCGCTGCCCATGTTTTGTTGCTGGGTTTCGTCTTTCTCTGGATTTGTGTTTGTGTTGCTGTTGTTTTCTTGGTGAGGTGGGTTGGCGGTGTAGTTTCTATCCCTATCGCTGGTTTGTGGGTATGTGGTTAGTGTTTTAAGTAAGGAGGTGGGTGCTTGTTGGGGTGATTTCCTTTAGAAGCAACCTCTGTTACACAGGTCCATGTTCGTCGTCACTAGCTCTTGTTTGTCCTTTTTGGGAGGTTTAGCTGTTTATGGAGTTTGGAGGGTGCGTGTCACGTTGTGTTGAGCCTTTTCCTTTTGATTACTTTGTTGTTTAAACTTCGCATGCCATGTCTTTCGTCTTACATATTGTGTGCTGGTTTTCGGTGGGCCGGTTCATTTGGCTTCGAGACCGGTAGTAGGGGTCTAGCTGCAATCTTTGTTTGACTTGATTTGGTTTTTCTCTGGTGTACCAGGGACGAGGGGTGCCCTGCTAATTTGATACTATAGTCTGGTGGGTCGATCACTTTTGATTCGAGATCAACAGTTAGTACTTTGACTCAAGTTGGTTTTTGGGCTTTGTGTTGTGCTCTTTCGGTGGGTCGGAGGTCGCGAGGTTTGTGATAGCTGCATGATCCTTCGGTTAGGTGCTCTTGGAAATGTGGCTCAGCTTGGGTGTTGGGGTCTGAGAGTTTTATTTTGAGGGTGTTCTTTGTGGGTGAGTAGTGACGATGGGCAGTGGTGGATACCGTGTTTACAGTGATTGTTTTTTTTTCTTTCTTCTGGAGATTGTTTTAGGTGGTGACGTGTTTTGGTGGGTTTATCTTCAGGGGTGTTTTTAGGTGGTTATGGTGTACCGTCTATATGCGGCACCATTTGTATCTTGTTTCGTCCATACTTTACAGGGATGACGTTTAATAATATTTGCCAATTAAAAAAAAATAAAAAAAATAGAAAACCTATCACCCGTGCAATGAACGGGTTAACACACGACTTTGGTAGTGCTCGTAGATTAAAATCTAAAAAAATAAATCAGAGCAGGAATCATTTCCTTTTTCTTTGTAAAAATAACAAGTTTTAAATCGAAAATACAAACAAAAATTGAAGAAACGAGATAAAATGAATTTGATTTCATTTTCATCTTTCCAATTCCCTCCTTTATCTTTCTCTACACACCCACTCCTTTATTACCATCATCATTAATACTACCATGGAATCCCTAAAAATACAATATACACCAGAATTTCACCAAACCCATTTCATGAACAAACTCTCTTCCAAACTCAAACCCACCATTTCTTTCAGATCCTTCTGTGCCTCTTCTCTTTCCCAAACCCAAAACCCTGAAATCATAGTTCCCGTAAGAAGAAAACGTAGGGCTGCGTCTTCTTCTTCTTCCGATGCTCAACTCAAGGAAAACTGGTTGGCTTCAATCTCGTACTCTTCCCCAGCAAATTCTACCCATTTTTTGAGTGAAGACCAGACCCTAACACCGAAAATCGAGGGCTCTAAATGGTTTCTCGGAATTGACCCAGATGTTTCTGGTGCTGTTGCGTTGTTGAAAATGCATGATTCTGTTTGCTCTGCTCAGGTATGTACCATACTTCTTTCAGATGAAGTTCTTTGCTTAGAGGGTTAGATAGAGTGTTTCTTTTAACTCGGTATCCGGTCCATGAAACGACTTATCTAAGGGACTAATATCACCGTCCACCGATGGGCCCAATGGAAGCCATAAGAAGTTAGGTAGACTCTGGTGGTGTAGGCTTGAGACCTAAGAGGGACCTCCTCTCTTGGTCTTTCGAATCCTGCACCTGACAACAATTCCTGTGTTGGGCCCAGGGCCAGAGTGTGTGGCCGCTCTTCAATCTATAATAATGTAGATTTAGCAGCACCAAATAAGTTTATTTTTGAAAATTATTATTAGAAATATGGAAGACAAGGAATTATCACTTAAAAAAAGAGCAACCCGGTGCAGTGAAACTCCCGTATACACAGGGTTTGGGAAGGTGTCCCACCATTTTTGATGTACTAAGCAGCCTTACCCTGATTTTTACACAAGAATCTGTTTCCAAGGCTTGAACGTATGACCTTTCAGTCATACGACAACAACTTTACCCCTCACTTGACAAATAAATTTAGTTTTCTTGTTTTGGCACTTTCAGCCTCTATAGTAACTACATACGGAGTTTTATCAACAATGAAAATTGTTAAGATAAGATTTCTAAAAAATATACATGATAAAAACAATTTTGGATGTCTACGTGAGCTTAGCTCAGTCGGTAGGGACATGCATTGTTATATACAGGGGCCGGGGTTCGAACCCGGGACACCCCACTTATTCACCTTGAAAGAGGTGAATTCTAGCCACTAGGCTACTTGACCAAAAAAAAAAAAACAATTTTGGATATTTTGCATGACGATTTGTTGGGGTATTCTAGTTATATTTTATTTTTAAAACCAAGGTATACCCTCCTGGAATTAGAGACCAAATTCCGTAATTGATATCCATTTTAGGCGTTAACTTCTTCAAATATATTTTCATACACACCAGTCAGTTACTGATTGAATCCCCCGACCAAATTGTTAAGGATATTGGGTGTGTTTTCGAATGTACTTAGATGGTGGTTACAGGTTTATAAATGATGGAGCTTTGTTATATTTATGAATTTGGCTCGAGATTTGGCTGTTTTGGCATGTAAGGATTGTAGTTTGGTCAAAATTTTGTTAACTACGGGAATTGTTTATACTTTATATGGCAGTGTTGTGTACGGATATAATCTGAAATCTGTAGCTTTATACATTTTGTTATGCATAGAAAATGATAATACCAAACTTTTCTAAACACATTCTTTGTTATTGGTGCATTTCTGATAAAGTCAATTTAACAGGCTGTAAATTTATCGGTTTCGTAAAAATGTGTTGTATCTTTAAGAAATGCTCCAATTGCAAAGTATGTTAAAAGAGTGTGTCACATATGTCAAAGAGTATGCTCCAATTGTATTTGCATATGTAGTTTCTTGGCCATGTGTCGTGTTATGCTATGCACATATGCATGCTTGATAATATAGATTGCCTGTTGCAGTTTGGGATAAGATAAATAAGGGTACAAAGTGTATCGTTGGTCATTTTCTATTTCAATTATTAGAGCAAGTCATCGTGCATTCTTGCATTGACTAATAATTTAAATAGATAAGGGTACAAAGTGTATCGTTGGTCATTTTCTATCTTATCAGTAAAAATGTGCAATGACCAACTGACATTTTCTATTTCAATGATGAGAGTTTTTTCTGTGTTATATTGGTCATTGCAAGAATGCAGGATGATTTGTATTGTTATTATTGGGATTTATGAATGTAAATAATATTTTTGCAACCCGAAGAGCCCAAAAGGATGATCTTTTGATATTATTAAAAAGAAACTATCAGGAAATTTTAGTCTACCCATTCCTTCAGTAAGCATATTATGTATTATGGAAAATAATTTACAGTAACATGACAATGGTAACTGATGCTGTGTGTAGTGTTACTCTTAGATTTGTTCATATAGGGAAGGAGTGAAATCTGGATGAGGTCGACTTCAACAGTGTAGTATAATATTTTCTACTTATGTGAATTAGTTTGGCATTAGATCCCCAAGGTTCCCTGATTTTATTATTTTAAACTGCTACTGAAGATTCTGTTCAAAATTTTCTCTACATAACATTGACAAAAGATGTGATTATATCAGTCAAACATACACAGGTATTTGACTCTCCTCATGTGCAATTACTTGTTGGCAAAAGAACACGGAGACGTTTAAATGCCAATTCTATTGTTCAGTTGATACGTAGTTTTGATGCTCCAGCTGGTATACTATCTTTTCTCTATCATTATTTCTTCATAAAAATGCAGGAACTTTGTTATTCGTTTTTGTGCTCTATGACTATGAGTCAACTACCTAGTATTTATTTATTTTGTCAAGTTGTTAGTTATTGTATTCTACAATCTTAAGTTCTATGTATTATGATATGTTAAGACTGTGATCCCGTGACTATAGTATATTGAGAGGTTAAACAATCCTACTGACTTGATTTCTTGTAAGAATCTTAGTCTGGTTGTACATGTTTGTTTAATATTTTATTGATAAATTTCAGGAGTGCAATTGTGTATACTGCTACTTTGGATTTGACAGTCATAAGTTTTGATAAGACCTACTATAAGAAGTCAATATTTATTTATTTACGAAATGCTAAATTGACAATGCCATTCACATTATAGGTTTGTTAGAAAGATTAATAACCTCATTCTTGGGTATTTGTGGACAATATTAAGTATTAACGGATTAAGTATTTATTGATGTAACTTAACACATCTTAGGCTTGTCTTACACAAGTCCTCAGTTTGCTATAGTAATTTTTGAATCATTATTTTGCTTTTTCATATTGAAGGTTGACACTGTTTATGGTTGGATATTTGCAAACTGATTCTTGATTTCATTAGGAACCATTGCATATATAGAACAGTCGATCCCTTTTCCACAAGATGGGAAGCAGGTTAGTATGCTCACTCAAATTAGTTTTTGAAAGACTTCATTTATTACTGCTTATTAATAACTCATTACTTTCTTAAATCATCTATTCATACTAATTAGCCGGTCATGGCATAATTCGAATGATTATGTATCAACTTCCCACTGTCCGAAAGAAAACTCTGCCGAAAGAATCTGCATGTATAGATCATTTGCCTTTCCGCTTGACTGACACATATTCCTTAAGTAGCAATTGAAAACGTTCTATTTGTCAAATATTCATTGTGAATCTGTGATCACATTAGAATATATGATGACTATGTTATTTAGTATGGGCACTATGGAAGTTATATGGTGACTTGTTTGGAGTGCTGGAAAAACCAATAATCTCTGTTGTCTAGTGTTGGCTGGTAGTACTATTTATTAATATAAATAGTCTATTGTTTCAATGAAATAAACCCATTTTAACTAGTTTAACGTCCTTCTCTTAAATAGCATATTTATCATGTGATATCTGAAGCCGTCTATTGGTACAAATCAACTTAAAGCCAACTTTTAAACTCTTTCTTGTTTTTAAGTCTGGACTTTGAGTCCCTCATGTTAGCTGTCACGTCATCTCTTAGATGATGTTATGGCCGACAAAATGTCACATAGGTACAAGTTCGTCCCACTGTGCAATCTACAACTGTCACCATGATACTTATACCAGAGCATATCTATATACCGTGTTGATTATTCTTACCATCATGATTGGTTTTACTGGTTGGAGATTCCCTATCAGTAGTTGGAGATGGTGGTGTGAGAAGGAGGTAATGGGTTGGTATTTTCAAGTGGCTGCAATGGTGATGGTGTTTGGTGAGGAGTAGCTGGTGTTGTGTTACTGTTACTGCGAAGAGGGTGGGGAGGTGGGGGGGGCAGGAGAGGGAGAAAGAGAGGGTGTTAGGTTAGGGAGGGAGAGGAAGCGGAAGAAGATGAAAGGAATGACGTGGCATGACTCCATGCTTATATGGTCTGCAGTTATCGATATCATGTTAGACCTCTTATTAGTATGGTTATCATATTATTAGACTGCAGATATTATATTAGTATGAAAGTGGAAGGAAAAGTCAGTAGGCGTTTTATTTTGAGACTGAATAATGATTGGAAGAGACCAAACTCTCAAATTCATAGAGGCAAGCAAGAGACCAAGACTTTAGAATTTCGTGGATAGGAAGTGCCTATTTCCTTTGGTTTCTGTTGTATAATTTTTAAACTAGATTTCCTGTTGTAATCCAAATTTTGGCCACAACACTAGAACTGTTCGATAAAAGTGAATTATTTCCTTTATATTTCTAGGTTTGGTACAAGTTTCTATCACATCATCTGAAGGACGACAACTAACGGCAAAAACTAGAAGTCAGTCCAGACTTCGAAAAAATGAGGATGAGAAGAGGAATTGTTTTAAAGGGACAAACTAAAATTAAAAATCGTTATGTTGAAATGGACTAAAAGCATATTTAATCCATAAAATTATGTGATTTTTCCATAAGAAATGCATGTTTGTTAAGATCTTTTTCAGTTTTATATTTAAAAGAATATTTTTAATTTACTTTTCTATCAACATTTAGAAATGCGTGTATCAATTATGTTTTGCTCAGAAAGATTAATATTTTTCCCTATCTTTTGCATTCAAGGGCTGGTGGAGTGGAGGATTTGGGTATGGGCTGTGGATTGGGATCTTAGTTTCCTCAGGATTTACTGTTGTTCCAGTGCCGTCTTTTACTTGGAAAGCGAAGTTTGAACTCTCTGGAAGCAGGAATGCAAAGGTTGGTTTGGGTGTTCTCAAATTATCGTAATACAGTTTTTCTTCCACTTGCAATGTTTTATTATTATTTCCAAAAACTTTGAAATAATCAGCAAATATAATGTTAATTTATCATCAAAATAGAAAAAAATATTATGCTTGTGGAGAGTATTATTTAGAAAGTACTTGACAATTTAACTGCAGCCACGATTATTTCTTGAAATTTTCCACCATGGCTTGCAACCTTTAACTGCAGCCATGATTATACAATTGAGCCTTAATACTATTTTGTTCGTTCCATTTATCTGTCCTTCCATTGGAATTGCAATTGAAAGTTGATATTAGGAAATTAATGGAAGGGAAGCCCTTGGTTCATGTCATGAATCATAATAACACTTTAATGTGTCCTACCTTTTGAAAATAGAAGCCTTTCCTAGTAAACTAACTTTTGAATATTGTTACAGTGGCTATTTGTTTAGGTAGCTTTTGTCTTGCCTTCGAGTACGGAATTGTGGTCTTGTGATTTTGAAAGAGGTCAAATATGTCTTGCCATTACTGCTAGAACTACCAAAATCTCAAATATGCATATGTTTGATGTTCGCCCTCAACCTATTTGACCTTTTGGGGCTCACTTGTTACCAAAATAGTTATGCTTGTGTTGAATACATTGCTTTAAAAAGAAAATACACTAGCTTTACAGCATATATTGAATATAGCTGATTTAACAAACATTTTGTGATTTGCTTATAAAAACAAAAAAAATTCTCCTGGGTCGTTTCTAGGTGGGATCTTTTCTCTAAGGGGGTGGGTGGTTTGTAGGTGGAATCTTTTTCATTCTCTTGAATCATGTCTTCTGAGAATTAGGATTCCTTGAAATGTGTAAAATGTATTTGGTATGCCTAAAATATTTCTAGGAGTATCAAACAATGCTTATAGGAAGTCTTCTATCTTCTATCTATTCTTAAGAAAAGTCTCACCCCAAATGACGTGTGAGGGTGTGACAAAACTTCTAGTTATGGAAATCTTGGGTTGCCAACCCTCTAGTGGCATGTGGAAAAGTTTGAACAAGAAACATAATTTAAAAATTATATTGGTAATACTAGTTTCCTGATAATATTTTTGTAATATTCATACCAAACACAAAAAATCCAAGATTCTGAAATTCAGTATCTCGTGAAACTTAAAAAATATCCCTAAATATAACATTGTTTGGAGACACTCATTTTATGCTATCTGATTTTCTGATGTTGATATTTCTCCATTCACTATATATTTTGTTCACTATGTATACTCATTTCATTTATTAGCTACACCTGTTTTTTCTTTTACTGCAGGATGATAGCAGGAAACTTGCATCCACATTATTTCCATCACTGAGTTCCCTGTTAACCAGGAAAAAAGATCATGGTACATATTTCTATTGTTTAGTCCATTATTCAACTACTGTGCTGCTTGATGATCATAAATCATCTTCAAAATCTATTACAAGGGGAATGCTTATGGAAATTTTCTCAAATCCTAGAAATTTTACGTTGCCTTTAATCATAATAAATTTTGCCATTTAATTTTCAATAATTCTACACTTGATCAGAGTGTCTTGTACTTCTGTACAAGACATTTCCCACCTCAACCAAAATTTTAAGCTGGGATGACTCTTACTCCACTTGCTTAAGAAGTAACTCTTGTTGTAGATCCGTTTATTAATTTGACCGTAGTTTTTTTCTAAGTATCTCATCTAATAACTTTGATTTAATGTATAAAATACATTTAAAATATCAGGATATGTTGATTACAAAATTACATGACTACAGATCAATTTATTTAAAATTTGAAGTGAATAATGGTTAAAATAATGGAAGCATTCACCATATATGGGTGATCATCAGCTTATCAAATAGTAACTTCAAATTTGTTCTGTTTAAGAACTCTTTATAAACTCTCTGTAACAGCATGGTAAAGTATTATTCCTTATAACACTTAATTTCTCCATACATTCTAGATTAACTAATCCACTTTTATATGGAAACTAACATGTATTCCCTATTATGCTTGGTTAGATACAGCTCAAACGGTGCCTCTGAAACGAAAACACTGTCACCTGGTTGATACAGCTCAAATACCAAGTTGAATGCTTTAAACAGAATATTAATTTAAGGAAAATTGTATCAACAATAATAAATAGAGAGAACAACTCTAATTCTGACTATTATCAACATGCTATCTATTCAAAAGACTCGTGGCTAATGCCATATCAAGTTTCAGACATCCATTTGCTGTATCTGTAGGTTCCTATTCATTACTACACACGTTTCCTATGTGCTCTGATTTTAAATGAATTTTTCATGTCGTAGGAAGAGCAGAGGCTTTATTAATTGCTGCATATGGCAAAGACCAAAACAAAAGCCAAGAGCCTACTGAGACCATCATTGACGAGTTGGAAACCTGAAAATTTACGTATTTATCAGCTTCTGCCCCTCCCTACTTCTAATTTTCACTCTATCCATTATTTGATTGCTAATTGTATGTCCTAATTATATTGTATACTATGTTCTAATTTATATACATTACTAAGTTATTTACTATTATTGTAAAGATGAAGATTTTATTTAGTTTATTTAGAATTTATCTTATGATATAGATCTCTTCCAATTTAACAGTTTCTGGTCTGAACTCTGAGAATGCAATAACATTAAAATCCTTAAGGAAATTAAAGGGTTGATGCTGCCTCGAGGGTTGTAAATTGTGATACTGCTATATACGAAAGAAGTCAGCGTTCGCTATGGGAGTGTTTATGAAAATAGTTTACCACATGTTCATAAGTTGTTTTTATCCATTTTATATGAAAATATTGTAGTTAAACTAGTACGCACATTGAAGTCAAAATATTGGCATGAAGGTATTTTTTTTTAACCGAAGCATAGTTAATTATTATTATTAATCAGCCAATGTTCAATACGAGAAGGATAAGAATAAAAAATACGACGACTAACCCAAGAACAGACTGCCCTAGCTAAAGTATGAGCAACCATGTTCGTTTGTCTCCTAACAAACTTCACCTCAAAGTTGGAATGTAAAGATAACTGATAAATAATACTAGAAACAATAGCATAGATCACCAGAGCCCGAAGACGTTAAAGCTTGCAATAGAGTAGATGAGTCGGACTCGAAGACAACCTGACCTCATCTGTTTGCATCAGCAAAGCGAAGGACCTCGAGTAAGGCTACTACCTCCCCTCCAAAATTGTCATATTTGCTTCCTGTCATATCGTTGGAGCCCGAATAAATTGTCTGCAGGAGTCTCTAACACAACACGCTAAAGATGTTTATGAATCTCTTGCCATTGCTGCCATGCATCTAGTGTTGTCCTCCCAATGCTCGTTGAAGTATGATGAGCGTCATTCCAAATGACATCATTATGTGCAACCCAAATTTGCCAAAGAAGTAAAGCCACCTGACAACAATGTCTCGGCTTTCTGAACGACATATATCAAAAGCAAAGTCTGCCAAACTGCTCATAGTTTCAACTTGTGGTTGCAGCACAGTCACAAACCCTGCCCAATACCAACTATAACGCACAACCCACAAATGCATGACAATAATCATCAACAACCGCATCACACCAGGGACATATCATCTCAGATTGTACATGTCATGATTGTAATCGAAGACACGTCGGAACACACTATGTGCAAATCCTCCATAACAAATTACGAGCTTTTTGAGGGGAATTTGTAACAACTCGTCTTTTGCTATAATTATTTTTATTATTTATTATGCGTGTCTATATGTGTTTATGTGTGATTATTTGTCTCTTTGTGTATTTAATTTGAGATTAGTGGATTTTTGGAGAGTAAGGGTAAATTAGTCATTTTATTAAGAAGGTTATTTTTGGTGTTTTGGTGAGAATAATTATTTTTACTAAGTTAGTAGTGAGTTGGGGTAATTATTTAGAGATGATAATTATTCGGTTAAGTCATTCATTATTTCATTTCACAAAATCATAAGAGGTAGAAAGAGAAAGTAGATCACAAGAAGAAAGAAGACGAAGCTAGAGAGATAGAGCTTGGGGTTTGAAGAGCTAAGGGGTGGCAAAAATACCCATGCCCATGGATACCCGCAGGTAAAATCCGTCACAGACACAGGGCGGGTAGCTAAACGGGTAATTGACTACCCATTAATATATGGATACGGACACGGATTTGATTGTAACTATACCTATGGGTACCCATCCCCGGTAATAAATGAAGTAAATTACTAAAATATTCTTATATATCTTATTAGTTAAATTGTTACCTTATTAAATTTGGGAAGTCAAATGAAGGTATTGAAGTTTGGAATGCTTATGAAATTTAGATGTTTTTATGCTTTTATTTTACTTCAAGAATTTGTATGGATTACATAAAAATCATGAGTTTTCTATGGATTATGTATGATTTATGAAATTTTGAATGGATTATGTATGGATGTTTAAAAGTTGAAGTTTTTTGGTAATTGAAAAAAAGCTATTTTTTGTACAAAAAAAAACATATTAAAAAATCCATGGGTACCCATGGATAACTCAAAACCCGCGGGTACCCACGAGGGTACGGGGCGGGTACGAGTATCATATTTATCCAACAGGGCGGGGACGGGTTTCATACTATCCATACCCATGGGTACTCATTGACATCTCTACTAAGGGGAGATTGAAGCTTAAGCTAGTGGATTCAAGACCTAGAGGTAAGGGGGATAGATCATTTTCATCAATTAAACTACAATTTCACAATTTCAATTATGGGTTTAAGTGCTTTTGTGTTAATTATGACTTTTGTGATTTTTGATGATGAATTATGTGCTCTTAATTCATGTGTAATTATGGGTATGTTAAACTTCATCAATTTGACATGTTATGTGATTAAAATTCATAGTTGTTGTTGGTGATAAGTTGTTTTGATGGTTTTTGCTTATTCAAGTGGGAACCATAAATTGATGAGTGATTATTGTTGAAACATGTTTAAATTTACTTCATAAATTTTATACACGTTTGTATGTTGATGGTGAAGCAAATAAAATAGTCACCGGGGGGGGGGGGG
>Ga0228711_1010615_pt1 | contig 12041 bp, 8 predicted proteins | sample MedpolnodulmetaG_2_FD_177996 | JGI IMG/M metagenome (GOLD analysis project Ga0228711, IMG submission 177996) | Root nodule microbial communities from Medicago polymorpha collected in Santa Monica, California, United States - brown nodules | ecosystem: Host-associated > Plants > Roots > Nodule...
AATCGCAAAGTTCAAACAACAAACATTATAGTTATAGTTTTTTTTTCTCTTCTAAAAAAAGTACAATTTTTTTAAGGGCCTAATTTTACTAAGAGAGTTGGGCCTCCAATTTCACAGGAACGGCCTTGTGCATAAATAACATGGTAAATTCGAAAATTGTTGTATAGACATCTTGTTAGGCTGAGAAACACATGTAAAAGACGAAATTGCCCCTCGATAGTTAACTGCCGAGGAATTCATAAATCGGTTGTAGCCTCGGCAGTTAACAGCCGAGGAAAACAATTATGCAGACAGTGGGTTTTGCATAATGCTACCAAGCCATTTTCGGCCAGTTTTTACGTGTAATTAAAGCAGATCATTTCGAAAGGCAATATAACTCATACAACATTTAAAATCAGTCATAAACAAGAAAAATACAATATCTTTTACAATTGTCCATAATTAAATCAAACCAACATTTGATTCAAAACACACAAAAGTTTGAAATTCATCAAAACGTTACATAGTGTCCATAATTAAACAACACATTACAACTCATTACATATCATTAAATTAAATCCCTGCTTACATTCAACACAATTGCATATGGAACTAACATACATATATAATATATTATTTTCCCCATATTCCGAAACATTAATCCGACGTCGCTATCATCTTCAATAAGCCAAGGCATATAGCTTGCCATTTTCCATGCGTATTCATCTCTATCTTCTCGTAGGTCTATGCATGACATTTGACCAAACAAGTGACGTGTATATTGATTTTCACCAAGATGCTCAAAATAAGTGTTAAGTTGTGTCTTCAAATCATCAAGAGAGTCGGTCGGCGTTATCATAACCTTAATTGTCTTTTTAAAAGCGGAGTACCTAATACGGCCTTCAATTTTTGCAACCTCATACATGTTTCACTTCACAAAAGCTTTATGAAAAAAATCATACATTAGGATGAAATTAAATGAAATGTAATAACGAATAAATCATATGCGTAAACATTAATAACGAATAAATAAGTATTGCATTAGTTTCACCGCATAAAAGTCATATTATCATATATATATCAATATAAATTACATAGTGTTACTTATATATTGGCCTCAAAAAATTGGCGTTACAATTTCGACCCCAAAATATACGTCGGTGTAATTTCTACCAAAAAAAAGGACTAACACCGAACAAAAATCACTCATTAATCACTAATTGATTGGGGAAGATCAAGTGAAATATAATTTCCTTCATCTTCTGCAATTACTTCAAATTGTTGCTTTGGTTTTTTGGGAGTGTCCAACAAAAAAGGTTCCGCTTTGTTTGACTCTTTTTTGGGTTGCGGCGGTTTCTTTCCCTCTTCAATAATCATGAGCTTTCGGAACAAATCATGTTGATCCAAGTACTCATCTTCCCAAGTTAACACCTCTGCATTCTTGTGATTGTGCCACTCCGTAGATGATGGAGGTAGTGGACAAGCATCCTTCAAATGGTTTGGAATTAAGCCAAGGCACATGATGAGAGTTTTTTGCTTAGCCAGCGGTGGTGGCCCTCTTAGTGGGAAAAAATATTCCGATTTTCCAAGAGTTGTCAACACGACCACACACCTTTTGTAATAATTAGCAACAATGTGTCCCATGTCCGGAATAGTGAACCACTTATCAACAAGATGTGCACAACCTTTCAAATTTGCGGGAGGATGTAAGCCATTTAAAATGTAACTATAACGATCCTCACCCACATATACTCTCACATAATCATCTCTATGATCTTTCAACTCTTTAATAAGATTGTGACGAATCATGATATGACTTTCTTCTGTCAATCCCATGAACTTGGCTATAGCCCGAAATCTGCAATGTCCTTCGCCTATAACATCCACCACTTTTTCAATAAATGGAACCATGAACTTTGGCATATAATCAAAAACCGGATTAGACGGAACCGGAATAGCCTTAGGCTTCGGATACCGAGTAGGTGGTGGAAGTGGGGAAAGTGATGTTTTACCAAGACGAACACCTTTTTTTCTTTTAAACGATGAAGTTGTTGGTGATGGTGACGGTTGACTATCCGGATTTTAGGAATCAACAACCTCCCACGAAGAAGGGATTCGACTAGTCGATGTAATTTTTCCTTTAGAACTCACAATGTCCACTTTTTTCTTGGCTCCCTTGGTTGGTACTTTTCGTGGTGGTGGAGACATCATGGTGGTTTCAGGAAATGTCAACTGCCGCAAAACCTCTTTGACTTCAAGCTTCATTTGGAAAGGGAGTTTCTTGAGACGTTCTTGAATACTCTTCAACTCATCCTCGACAGAAAAACCATCTACATTACTTTCTTCGCCCATACGTAACCTATGCCAATGATGGTGTATCTCATCCAATAAAATTGGTTTCTCTTCAAGGATTTTAGTAGCAATTTCGCATGCACATGATAATCCGTAAGATGTCCTTTGAACACAACCACAAATTTCTTTGTCCATGCACAATGTTTCCCTACAACGTGACTCTTCCAAAGCAATGTTGTCCAAAGCATATCTAGACACATGACCACCTAACCCAGAGTACAAAGTGACATCTTTGAATCTATGTTCCAATACGGTAACGCTCTGACCAAATGTTGTTTGTATCGCAGTGAACTGAAGCACCAACATGTCATGTATTTTCTCCCAACAAGTACCCAAATCACCCACACTATTGTCCAAATATTTCTTCACTAAAGCATGAGCCGATTCTACCCTTTTGGTGGTTCTGCAACCAAGATGCAACACATGGTCTGTCCATGCCCTCACTATTTTCTCCTTCACTTCTTTCAAGGTGGTCATGACATAATTTAGGAAAAGTGGGAAATCACTACAAGCATCTTGGAACTCCACTAATGCATTTGCATATAACTCTTGAGTGGGCAATTCAACCATAGATTTCCATGCCCTCATTATCTTCTTCACAACATCGCGAGGTTTCACCTCTTTCCCATCCTTTTTTCCTAAAGGATATTTACAATCTAAGATGAACCTTTGTTTAAAATTTGCTTGCACATGAAAGTAACAATTCATTGCATAACTTTCGGGGAAAATATTTCCAACCGCTTTCATCAAAGACATATCCCTGTCAGTCACAATCACCTTAGGCATATTCATCTTTAACGTAAGAAGTTTACGCAACATTTTTAAAACCCAAACAAAGTTTTCCTCTTTCTCATGTGTCACAAATCCAAACCCAACCGAATATGTCAAATCGGTCGAAGTGACCCCAACTACCTCAAAATTGGCATCTTGTACATGTTGGTTTTGTAGGTGGAGTCCATAACCAAAACCGTTGGAAAATTTTTAAACAACTTAACGAATTAAAGTGCTCAATACTTGCTTTTTTACGTCAAAAGTGTGTTGATACCTCCTATGCTTGATGCTTCAATGATTTTGGAGCAAGATTTGATGAAAAAAAATATTGGATTTGGGGATTAGAAGGAAGTGGTATGGAAGTTGATGATGAAATAGTGTGTAAGGGGAGCAGGTGGTTGTTTCATCTGATGAAACATTTTCTCGACCGTTAACTGCTGAGGAAAACCTCGACAGTTAATTGCAGCCGGTTTTTAAATTTCTCGGCAGTTAACTGCCGAGGGGTATTTTTGTATTTTATATGTGTGTTTCAGCCTTGTGATATGTGTGAACAACGATTTTCAGTAAATTCAAGTGTCAAAAAGTGAAAAAGATATGGTGGTGCTTTTGATATTTTGTCGCATGTTGCATGCTGTTCTTGAATTGTTTGGAATTCTCTTTAATGGAACTAATCGAGTAAAATGATTTGAGTCGTATGTCTAATTTCATTGTAATATAAGGTCTTTTGGAGATTTAAATGTTCTAAAATGTTCCACTAATTTCTCTCCATATTTGTTTTGAAAATCAGTTCTGAATTATAAATTTTTCTACGATGATTTCTTGAAAATTAAAAATATATGTAAGTTATAAGAATGTCGTCTATTTAATTTCATTCATGTGTTGGTTAATTTTTGGAAAACTAAAAACATATATATGTTAGAATGATTTGTTTCATCAACAAGAAACAATATGCTATTGTCATTCGTGTCGTCATTTTCGCATTGCGGCTTCCTAAAATTTTGTTAACAGAAAGTTAACGGTGTTAACGAAGAAGGGAGATATTTGTCTATTTGATAGGAACTTAAGAGATGTCGGTGTAAGTTTTAAAATTAGAGGGGATGTCAGTGTCATTTTAATAAACCTCAAAGGAGGTGAATGTATTTTCCCCTAATTTTAATAGTTAATAAGCACTCAATTTCTCATACTCAATACCTCAAAATAATTTATTAAATGAGTCTGATCAATAATTTTTGTTGGTTAAGTAGTCTAGTGACTATAATTTCACATGTTAGATAAATAAATGAGGAATCTCATTCGAACTCCGATCTCTACATATTGCAATGCTCACAAGGACATCTCACCAATTTTATATTACTACATTTCAAGAACACCAACTTATTTTTCTTTTTCTTTTTCTTTTTTTAAAATAAAAAGAACGCTAATTTAAATTAGTACTATTTATTAAATAAAATCCCCTGACAAATTGAAAAAGATACTTCTATAGACCCTCACCAATTTTCTTTTACTCTAGAACAAGCGCATATGTAAAATATTCGCGATTGTGAATGCTCTTGTGTGATTATTAATCTCCACCTCATATATTTAGAGCCCGTTTGTTACAGTTTTTTTTTATAAAAAAAAATAATTTTTTTTTAAAATAACCACTTTTATGAATTATGCATCTGTTTTTTTTACGGCTTTTTAACAAAATCAGAATCTAAAAACAATTTAAAAATAGCTGTTAAGAACAGCTTCTTAAAATATATATTTTTAGGAGAGAGAAAATAATGGTTAAAAGATTGAACTAATTTTGTAACAAAAAATCTCTTTCATAAGTTGTATCAAAACAATCTAAATTATTATTTTTTTAAAAAGTGATTTTTATTATCGTAAACAAACGCAAAATAGATTCTGATTTTTCATAAAATCTCAAATTATTTTTTATCAAAATCACTTTTATTTTAATCCGTAACAAACGGATCCTTAATGAGTCAATTTCTGCATGATATAAGAAAAATCTCGATTGTTTTATTGGAAGATGATGATCCGATTCTTTGCCATGACTAATTGACAAGGGATTGAGCACGATGTGTTAATTAATATAGGTAAATAATTTTTTACCATGCTTGATAGATTTATAAGGTATAAAAGGTAAATGGTGATATATCAAATAGAATATTATATTTATAATAGCCAAAAATGTGTTTATCTCAATTGATTGGAATAATACAATGTATCATTACAAAAATATCTCAGTTGATAGGAGTGTTATATAATATATGTAAGGGTGTGGTTCAAACATCGGACAACTCGTTTATTCATGTTAAAAAAGATGAACTTCTAGTTAGTAGGTTACTTGACAAAAAAAATAGAATAATACATTGTAACATATAGTGAGGTTTGAATCATGCATTTTTCACTTATTTATCTTAATAGAGTGAATTTCTAACCACTTAATTAGCTAGTTGAAGAAGAAAAAAAACAAGAATGTGGTTTCTCATATTGACATATTTCAAAAGAGGTGGCGTTTAGCATGCAAAAGTCAATATTTTTGTGTATGATACAAAAATATCTTTTTAAAACGCTGATAGATCGGAGTTCTGGTACCCAAATGCTAAACACCGACATTAACATTTTGAAACGATCTTCTTCCTATCACTCTTACCTTTCTTCTCCCTTTCCCCTTCCCCCCAAACAGTAACAAACCCTCTTTAAATTGAACAAATATAGGATATTCTCTATCTACTCTTAGAATTTTTGTTCAGAGTTAGTTAGTCTCAAAATATTCAGATTTGGGTGAAACTGAATTTAATTTTGGATATTTTCATGAAATTGGCTTGAATATTATTTTTCTATGTAATTTTTAAGAATGGGATGTTGATTGTCGACGAAGGAGATACAGAGACACTCAAGAAATTTCAATTATTGATTTCATTAATATTTAGATCTAGTTTTGGTGTTCATCACCATGAAAGAGATTCTAAAAAAAATTGATTATTGATAAAATGTATAACAAAAAATATTCCATCGTAAAAAAAAAATCACTTCTGATATATTAGTTGATAACCTCAGGCAACCCTTAGGAACAGTGCGGGATTATTTATGCTCCAACTCTCTCCACTCCGTTAGCCTCATCGACGGCCCTTCCTTGAAGTTTCATGTCTATGCCACTCTCATTCAAGACAAAAAGGACCTCATCATTACCAGCAAGGCTTATGTTTTTCACACTCTCCGTGAGGGAAATTACTGCACAGATTTTCTTGCAAAGTTGGGGAGCAGCTTCAGACTCTGTGTTGACGATTCATGCCTCACTTGATGGGATGATTCAACTGATTAAAGATGATGCTTGGGGAACTCTCTTTCCTAGGGACTAGGGAGCCTCAGTTCTTTTTTCTTTTCTATTTTCTGTTTTCTTTGCTTTTCGTTTCTTTTCCCTTGTAACCAAAAAAAATATTAGTTGAGAACCTCTAAAAAGAAGTGATTTTTATTAATAATCAATTTTGGTACTTGTTTTACCAAAATTATCGTTAAAAAAATTCCATTGTTAAAATAAATAGAATTGCATTTACAGTGTTGTTAGAGAATATTTTTTAAAATACAGAACTAAACAAAACAACAAAAACCTTCTATTCAAGTAACCCTTCTTCAATCGTAATCATTGAATAGTTTAACAATAAATCAATGGTGAAAATCTCATTTTTGTACCATACACACAAAGATTGACTTTTGCGTGCTAAACGCCACCTTTAAAAGATTACTTTTTTACATATAGGTGGTTTTTTAATGTATGGAAACAAAATATATAAAAAAAAAAGTGATTTTTAAAAGCTTTTTTTCCTTCCTCTCATAAAATGAATGTTTTAGTTATGCAATTATATTTACAAAAGCTTTTTTTTTATTCCCTTAAAAAAAAAATTTTTTTTGAAAGATTACAAATGCTTTTTTGTGGACGTCAATTTTTAATAATATAGACAAAATAAAATGAGAGAAAATGATATAGAAACATACCGGTGGTTGATATCGCTGAAAAAAACTAATTCATACCGTAACAAACAAGACTTATATGGGACCCACTTGATTTGGTGAGAGCCATGTGAATTTTAACCAATCAAAAAAAGTGTGTTGGAAAGTGTGTTGTTAGCATTAACTTTTTTAATAAACAAAACATAAATATTTAATCCATCATGTAACGAGTCATTATTTATATGTTAAAAAGAGAAAATGAGGGATAGAACTAGTCCTTATGTAGCTAACCAAGACTGATATATTCAAGAAGACACCAAAAATTCCTAGTAAAATTAAGAATTTACTTTTAACTATGATAGTTTTAAAGTATAATAGTAGTAGTCATATTGAAGGTGAGAAAAACACAAGAAGGAAGGGTTAAATTGTGTTAGCTTTTTTTTCCTTTTTAAACTAAGTCCAAAGTCCAGAGTCTGATAGAATTCAGAGACTTAAACAGAGTTCAGAGTCTAATGCAACGGATATAAAAGATGAGAGAGAAGAGAAAGACAGAAAACAATTATCCTGGTTCCTTCCACAATCTGAAAGTAGTTCAGTCCTCCTTGCACTTCCAAAGAGATTTTCACTATAATTCAATCTGATTACAAATGTTCAAGCACACAAGCAAGAGACTTCAAATACTCAAGCACATAAGCAAGAGATATCCTATGCTCAAGCACAAAATCAAGAGACTTCTAAACAAACAAATTACAAAGAAATAAGTTTGGTTGAACACTTGATATACAATAAGTGATGTTCACAATACAAAACAATTCAGACTCTAAGATTTTAGAATTTCAAAGATATGAAAGTTGTTAAGAAATTCTAAGTGTTTGATGCACAACAATTTCAGCAGATTTTTGGCCTAGTTTAAATGTTGTAGAGTCTCTACTAATCTTCAAGTCTTCATTCCTTTATATAGAGGTATGAAAGAGACGTTGTAGAGGTGCCAACACATCAAAGAGTCGTTGTAGAAGCTTGATATATCACCAATGATTTGTTGCTTGATTTGGTTAATGTCCTAGGAGAGAATAATTTGAAAATCATTCCTTGTAAGGAGAATTAACTAGTGGAGTAGTGGTTGTACTATTGTACCATTGTCCTTTCTCTCTCCTTATTCAGTCGATAAGCATCCAATGCCTTCTAATTCTTCAGAAATATTCGCTGCTACAGTCTTCTATTCCTTCTGCACATTTGTGTCTTCAAATATCCATTTAACTAACTTCAGGTTCTTCACTGCAGACTCTGATGGTCTTCAGACTCGGACTTGCAACTAAGCTTCTCTTGTAAATTCTTTTTCTCTCATTTGTTCTTCCAGAACCAATACCTTGTTTTAAGACTTATAAATTTTAGTTTGTGGTCCTGCACACTTGAACAAATATTAGCATATCCAACTGTACTTTTAATACCTTGTTATCATCAAAACTCAACGAGGCATTGTTAAACACATTTTGTTCCAACACATATAAAGTAAGTGAATTGACAATGACTTTCCATACTCAATTTTTTTCTCTCCTAAGGTTTCTGCTACCCTCCATTGCTTGGGCCGCCGCCACCACCTAGGCCGGATTCCACCTTGTGAGAACCTTTTTCTTATATGATCAATGATTTAAATGTTTCCTTCCAATCATATATATATATCGACACCCCCCCCCCTATGGGTAGCTTTGTTCTCACATCCAAAACCTCAATCTCCACTCTCATATACATGCTTTCAAACTCTTTTGTCTTTTCCACCCAATTCTTCCTCTCCATTTTTTTTCTCTTTGCCGCTTCCATGGATCCCTCAGCTCTTAACCTTGAATTCTTGACCCTTGCTGATGAGAGATTAACCCTTAACCTTGCCACCAATTCTGAAGTTTCTCCAAGCCTATATCATTGCTTAATTGGTTGAATTCTGGCTGATAAGCAAATCAAATTCGCATACTTTAGCGAAAGAATGGCCAGTACTTGGAAGCTAAGAAAGTGTGTCACGATCGTTAAATGTGAGGAGGATCGATACCTATTTCAATTTCACCACAAGATGGATGCTGCTAAGATTTTGGATGAAGAACTAAAGTTGTGTGACAACTTTCATATTGTTGTTAATCCAAATGTTCTTGGTGTTGTCCCACACAGTGTTAGCCTGAACTATATGGACATGTGGGTGCAGGTGCATGGCTTACCTTTTGGTTTCATCCAACGAAGGGTAGGTCAAGGCATATGTTAGTTTCTAGGTGAGCTCAAAACGTATGATAACCGCAACTCTATTCATAGCTTCTATATGAGAATAAAGGTTAGAATTGATGTAACTTTGACATTGAAAAAGGAATGGAGGGTTTCCACAAATGATGGAAATTATGCCATAATTTTTTTCAAATACGAGAAGCTGGGAGTTTTCTACTACATGTGTGGTATTCCCAGTCATACGGACAAAGTGTGTCCCAATCTTTTTGAATTGGATTCTGATGATGGTGCTTTTGAATGGGGGATTGATATGTGACTAGTTGTTCATCATGTAGGCACTGCATCTACAAACGAGAACATGTTTCAGCCTAATAGGGACTTAAACCTCTCGCAATACTACTGCTAATATGGGTCTTGCCAATTTGTCCAATTTGAATGGTCGTATTCTTGTTGTCCATCAAGAGATTAATGCAATTAAACAAGGTTTTCTTGTTGCTCATAATAATTCCATTGCTTGGAATGGTTCAAGTTCCAGTTCAATCACTTAGGCACACCTACTTCCGTCCTCTTCTGAAAGCATTATGAACCATGAATTGCTTTAATCTCATTCTTTGGTTCTAGGCCTGCCTACGGTTCCTTCCAACATCATGGGTGTTAAACACCTTCCTACTGATCTTGAAGTTATCACTGATGATCCAGGGTCGGAATTAAATAAAAGGAATCATATGCTAGTTGTGGCTCTTCAGAATGGTGCAACTTAAGAAGGTACCAAAGCATTGTTAGTTGCTAATGGGAATGTCGGGGATAATGTTGTAGGAACAAATGCTAATGACAAGGGAACATTGTAATGAATGTAAGCAACAATCTATTGTATGATAAACAAGATGTATCGGCAGGTTCTGAAGATCAGGCATGTCGAGGTAAATAAGTCTCTTAGGATGGAACTGCCGGAGTTTATCTAACCCAAGTGCAGTTCCTGATTTGAAATACGTTGTCCGACACTTCAATCCACACCTACTAATTTTAAGTGATACCTCCACCGAAATAAAATTGAAGAGTTATGTTATGTGCTTGGTTTTGATTCTTGTATTTCTATTGACCACGCCGATAGAGGTGGGATCTTGCTTCATTTTTTGGGGTACATCTTCAAATCGTCAACTTGTTGATTACTCAAATAACCACATCACTATTGAAATTTTTGATTCTATTCTTGGTATTTGAAGACTTACCGACTACTACAGGTACCCTAATGGGGGACGTAGGTTAAGCCTCTAGGTTTTGATGATGTTTTGTGCTTCTAGTCTCTATGATTTGTTATTGATTCTTTTTATTGTTAGCTAGTTTGTAGATTGTACAAAGCACCCTAGTGAGTCTAAATATTTTTGAAGTGTGGTTGCATCATGTGTCTCACAAATGGTATTAACATCATTTCAAACTCTATGTGGTCTCTGATGTCTCATGAATCGTATCACAATTAGTCTGAATCGATTCACTAACATCTGAAATAAGGTTGCTTGTCTCTGACTTGTTATGATTCATATCATGAATCATTTGAATCTATTCACTTATGAATTGTATCAATTTGTGCTTGAATCGATTCATCAAACTCTCTAACATGTTCTGAATCGATTCAAACTTTTTTTGAATCGTATCAGACTTCTTCTGGGTTGTTTGAGTTGTTTCATTTTTCTCTTGACACGTTTCATTCTTCATCATTGTTTTCCCTTGTCTTATGTGGTTTGAATCGATTCAACTAGTAAGTGAATCGATTCACACAGTTGTTTTTGTGTGAAAATTTAGCCTTCTACCTTTTACTATATATTGTCCTCTCCTCACTTCTCCAAAATAATTGAATCATTTGCATCTATTCTCTCTAGGTCTCAGAAACTCATTGTTCATATATTCTTCAAGATTAAACACTTTTTCTTAGAATCACTTTGTTCTTTGAGTGTATAGATTCTCTTGGGTGCTAGTAGGGATTGTAAGTTGGTTCTCTCTAGAAGATTGATTGGGCTTGATCAAGGCTTTAAAGGAAGTGAATAATCTCATTCCACCTCCAAAGGACTTGGGGGTCTTTCTAACCGTTCTTGAATCGAAGGGTTTTCGTTTACCGAACGTAGCATTGAAGACTCGAGTGAAGAGTTCGAAGGAGTGCACGGGTAATTCAAGGATCCGAAGATTCAAGAAGCACCAAATTCAAGGGGTACTTGAAGTTTGGGGGATTGTTTTACATAAAAGTTGAAGAATTAGGGCTTTAATTTGAAGAAACTCTTGTAAACATTGTAATCAACATTTGTTACATAGTGGATGACCTTGGTGAAGGCGTACTTCATCAAGTAGAGTAGACGTAGCCCTAAGCAATGACGAAAAAGGGTGAACTACTATAAACACCGGTGTTCTCTCTCTCTTTCCCTATCCTTTTTACTTTTTGATATTGCTTGTGATTAATTGAATAATTGATAGGTTAATTGCTAGTGTTGATCTAAGTTGCTTTTCATTTAAAATTAACCTAATTCATTGAGTTAGGTTTTACACAATTTGCTTAGATTAATTGATTTCAAAGTCTAATCAATTCTTCAATTACACTTGCATTGTGTTTTTGATTTGATAGCATAGTAGTTTTGTTCACATAGATTTGGTTTGAAATTGTGTATTGTTTTGTACCTTGTTCAAGGTTTATTGATATTTGATTGTATAAAAAGATTTGTATCTTGAATCTCTCAATAGTTAATTTCATTAAATTTCGTTTTTATCAAATCTCCGGAAAAACTTTTAACAAGCTATTCACCCCC
>Ga0228711_1010616_pt1 | contig 12039 bp, 15 predicted proteins | sample MedpolnodulmetaG_2_FD_177996 | JGI IMG/M metagenome (GOLD analysis project Ga0228711, IMG submission 177996) | Root nodule microbial communities from Medicago polymorpha collected in Santa Monica, California, United States - brown nodules | ecosystem: Host-associated > Plants > Roots > Nodule...
ATACGAACTTTGGCTGAATGCAACGTTGGCTTTACATTTGTAAAACGCAAGGAGTTTCTAGCCCACCAAATTGTATGAAGCGTGTGCAATATTGCTGCCATGTAAATGTCTAATACCTGTGAAGAGCACCTGGCTGTCTGACAAGAAAGAAGAGTGTTGACGGAGGAACGGTCAATAACACAATTAAGCTTACCACCAATCCAGTGCCATAATTGCGTTGCAAACTGACACCGAAGAAAAAGATGATCGGAAGATTCATCCGCAATCAAACATAAACTGCAAACCGACACGACAATGCAGCCACGATTCCTAAGGTTTTCATCCGTAGGCATCTTCCCATGATGGAGTCTCCAATAAATACAAGAATGAGAAGGCGGAATAGAAGGGCTCCAAATGCGATCCGCCCAAGGCAGCAAAGTGGTGCTCGTACGGAGAAATGAGAGTGCTAGTTTCGATGTCAGAATACCATATGGAGCGTGAGTCCACACCATCACGTCAGGGAGCTTGCCTGTGGGCAAGACTATTGCTTCCATGTGATCTTTTATGTCCCCATAGCCTGTTAAAGCCGCATGCAAATTCTAGCCACCATTCACAATAACTTCAGAAACCGTTCCTTTAAGATGACCATGAAAATCCGAGTCAATATGAAGTAAGTCTACCAACAGTTCACCGAGCCAATTATCCGTCCAAAACTGAATCTTCTCTCCCGTTCCTACAATCCACAAAGAATTCTCCATGGCTGTGCCAACTAGGACTTTAATACCCGACCAAACTAAGGATTTGAAATGGTGTGTGATCGGTTTACCATTAGTGAAATAACGCTTTTTGAAAAGAATAGACTATTGAGTGTCCTTTGCCAATAAATCCCAAGCCAACTTCAGAATCAATGGTTCATTAATTAAACACGTTGGCTTTATATCTAGCCCCCCTTCAGACCAAGGCCGACACATCACACTCCACGAAACCGTGCAAACTTTTTTTGAAAGGACATCACCGCTCCATATAATAAACATGGAATGAGTAAACAAGCATCCCATGAATAATAGATTTCACCAGCTGCACCCTGCCCATAATTGAAAGAATGGTTCCCTTCCAAGTAGCTAATTTGTTTCGAATTTTGTCTAGAATCGATCTGAAGTGAATTACCTTTGGTTTTCCTTGAAAAATAGGACATCCAAGGTACAAGAAAGGAACTGTTCCAACACTGAAACCCAACATATTTGCAATCATATTTATTCGAGTCACAGACATTGAACTCGTGAAGAAACGACTTTTTGAAATATTCACAATCTGCCCAGAAATCGTTGAGTATTTGTTGAAAATACTAATGAGCTCCCGGATGTTACTTTGCAAACCTGTGCAAAATATCATAATATCGTCAGCATACAACACATGGGTCAGGAAAGTAGTACCACGACAGTAAGACATATGAGTGAGGCGTCCCCTAACAACCGAACCAGAGAGGGCTTTGCTAAGAACCTCTTCAGCCAAACAAAATAACAGAGGGGAAAGAGGATCTCCCTGACGAACCCCACGAGAACAAGCGAAAAAACCAACCGCCTTACCATTAACCAAAATAGATAAACGGGCAGAATTTAGAATGGCAAGAATCCAATCAATGAAAGTTGTTGCAAAGCCGAAATTGCTAAGGACCAACACCAAAAAATTCCAATCTAATGTATCGAAAGCCTTGGATATGTCGACTTTGAGAGCAATATTCCCACCAAACTGATTTTTGTCAAGAGAATTGATCGCTTCGGAGGCAAGAATAATACAATCGGAAATGTTACGGTCTCGGACAAAACCTCTTTGCTCAATAGAAATGATCCGAGAAGTAATATAAGCAAGCTGATCCGCTACTATTTTAGTAACAATTTTGAATTGGAAATTAGCAAGCGCAATAGGGCGGTAGTCTCCCATAGAATTTGCACCTGGCACCTTCGGAATTAGCACAATCAAATTTGAATTAATATTATTGGGCAACAAACCACCTTGAAAAAATTCTTGGACGAACTGCACCACATCTTTTCCAACAATATCCCAATACGTTTGATAAAAGTGACCACCAAACCCATCCAGACCCGGTGCCCCATCACCATTAAGAGCAAAAACCGCATCTTTAATCTCTGCACTCAGAGGAATCCGCAACAACATCTGATTATCCGCCTCTGTCACTAGAGAGGGAATTGTTTCATCCACCAAAGTGTTTAGTGTACAATTATTCTCCATTCCGAATATTGCCTGAAAATAAGAGATAATATGAGACTCTATAGCCGTGGATTCAGTAATAATATTCTCTCCATCCTGTAAAAAAGAAATAGATTTTGTTGCTTCCCGGATTTTAGAAATTCTATGAAAATAAGCAGTGTTACGGTCGACACTGATAAAGCAGTGTCTATTTTAAATTAAATAGACAAAAATTAATATTATATTATATTATGTATAATATTTTTTGTGTGTACTTTTAAAATTAATTTTGTTACTTGGATATATTGTTTAAAAATATAATCTCTTATTTTATGCAATATAAATTTGTGACTTACCTCAAACTTCAATTCACTACATACACTTTGTTTGTCAATAACTTTTGGTATTTTCTTTTTCATATTTTTTGTTTAAGAATCATTAACAATGTTCCATGTTTGCTTTGATTGTTGACGAAGTTTCAAAAGTGTCAATGTGATGGTTGTGGATATGCTCTCAGTCATGTGCTAGGCGTGGTGACGTCTGTCAACGTCTGCCAAAGAATAGTTTTTTATATGTGTAATATTTGTCGTGGTGACGTCTGTCAAAGAATAGTTTTTTTTTATGTGTAATATTTGTTCAAGTGTATTTTTTAGTAGAGAAGCATGTGACAACCACATAGCTAATCATTAAGAATTTTCCGAGAAGATATACGGGAAGACGGTCTATGCATGCATGCGTTATATTTTTTAATAATCATTTGATCATTTTTATATATTATAGTTTAGGATTCTATCTTATTTCTAAGAGTTTTTATCTTATAGTTATGTTTATGCGTATCCTTTCTTTTCAATTCTCAATCTCTAATCTTTCCATCTGAATTTTGTTAACACAAGTCATTGACATTCAACAACAGCGAAAAACATAAGTGTCTATGCCATATAGATATAGTATAGTTTCTAAGAGTAGGTACCAAACGATTCGTTTATCTATTTAATAGATGTAAAAGTAAAAAAATCAAACTATTTCTTGGAGGAGGATGAGGAGGAAGAAGTCTCTTTACAGTGGTTTATGAATATAAAGATTGAATTATGATTCATGTGCGCTTTTTGTGTAAAACATGCTCTCTTTAATTAGTTAATAAATTCTGAAGTGTCAAGTCTAGACTTTGGAGCATGTATCTAGTTATAGCCAATGGTTTCACATTTCAAAGATCCATGCTCGTGTTTTTATTTTTTTGCACAATGTCACTTGAAAATGTGCAATAATCTTTCTGGTTCATTTATTTTATTCTTGTGTATTTTTTGTCAAAAAATTCATGAATTCAGCTCTTTTCCCAGCACAAAACACTCGCGCCCAACTGAAATGACCAACTTAGCCCTACGTTACTTAAGTAACGCTGCATGAGTTAAGTCACGCAAAGTTACTGTTTTCGTACAAAACCCATCAGTCCATAATCCAAGCACAATTTTCTTTCCCTCCACCTTCGAAATCCCAAAAAGTGCGAAATTTTGGGTCAAAATCTTCATTCTAAATCAATGCAAATCATCAGGAAGCAAGTTTCTACGCTCATCAAGTATCAACTATCAGGTATTGTCTCATCTAAACTCATCTCATTTTGCTGATTTTTGTGCTTGGTACGTCTGGTTTTCATGGGACACTAGGGCTTGGCGCAAGTTAACTTGCGCAGAAGTTAAAGGGTGTGTGGCTTAAGTCACGTTGGAGTTAAAGTGTTGTGTGACTTAAGTCACTCTATTGAACACCAGTTTTTTGAATTTTTTACGCCACTTTTGTTCTTGGGTTAGCTTGTTTCACAAGTAATTTATTTATTTTTTCTTTGTTATTTTTTTATTCAATAGACATAGAGTGAGATGGTTGACAATGTGGCGGGTGATGACATTGAACCGAAACCGGCCAAAATTGAAGCTTCCGGCGAAGCTTCCGGTGTAGGTTTCGGCGATGTCAAACCAACCGTTAATGTGAAGCCGTTTAAAGTCAAAATTCCCTTTCAAGCTAACATTGGTAAAATTGAGGAACCTAAACCGATACCTATCGGTGTTGTTTGCAAAGTTTGCGACACCGCCTCATTTTTTAAAACAAATGCAAGATGGAAAGAGCGAGAAGAGTTACTTGGTTGGGTTCGTCGACAAGCGGCAAGGGCCGAATTTACTATTTGTATAGATAAATCAAGTTTAAAAAGGCCATACTTACCGATGCAATGTGAAATGAGGGGGATATACAAGCCACCTAAGACGAGGAAGAAACCAAACCTTGAAGGCATCGACTCAAGGAAATGTCAATGTCCATTTAGGTTGAAAGGATTCTTTGATAACGATACAAATGATTGGTGGATTGCAATGCTTTGTGGAATGCACAACCATGACTTGGAGGAAAAGTTACAAGGCCACCTTCTTGCGGGTATACTTAGTGTGTCGGAGAAGAAAAAAGTTATCGACATGACAAAGAGCTTGACGGTGCCTCAAAATATTCTCACCAATTTGAAGCAAAATAACAAAGAAAGTGTGACAACTATCAAGCAAGTGTACAATGTGCGAACAAGATGGCGCAAGGGGTAAAGAGGTGACATGACAGAGTTGCAATACTTGATTTGGAAGTTGGTGGAGAATCAATATGTCTATTTCACAAGATGCAATAGTGAGGAAACCACTCTTGAAGACATATTTTTTGCTCATCCGGAGTCAATTAAATTGCTCAACGCTTTTCCGACTGTTTTGGTCATGGACTCCACTTACAAAACCAACAACCACCGGATGCCGTTATTTGAGATAGTTGGTTGCACCTCTACCAAAATGATGTATTCTGTTGGTTTTACCTTTCTTCACTTTGAACAAGAGGATAACTTTACTTGGGCACTTAAGATGGTGAAAGATCTTTGTTTTTTTCATATTGGGAAGAATGTAAGGGTTAAGTGCATCACAAATTGTAGAGTTATACCAAAGCCTCCTAAAGGTGCAAAAGTTGGCAAGAAACAAGTGAAGAAGGCAAGGAGAAGAATAGAGATGTTGTTGAGAAAATCATGAGCGCTTGGAAAGAGTTGGTCGAATCTCCTACGGAAGAATCATATGTAAGTGCTTTATTGAAATTCAAATAGGTATGCATGCCATTTCCTGAATTCATAAAATATGTTGAAACCACGGTTTTGAACCTTAAGGAAAAATTTGCGAGGGCTTGGACGAATAAAGTCTTGCATCTAGGGTGTAGAACCACCAACATTGTTGAATCAGCTCATGGAGTGTTGAAAAAATATTTGAGGAGTGGTGTGGGTGATTTGGCATCATGTTGGGATGAAATTGACAAGATGTTGGCCGTGCAATTTGGTGAGATACAAGGAAGTTTTGGGAGGAACAAAACGGTCTTAGAACACAAATACAAAAAAATCAAGATGATGAGAGAGTTCAAGGGTTATGTATCTAGACGCGCATTGAAATTTATCTATGAAGAAATGAAACGCTCCAAGACATTCGACTTTGGTAACGAAGATTGTGGTTGTGTACAAAAGACATTGTACGGGTTACCTTGTGTGTGTATTATTGTCATAAAGAGTAAGCAAAAATTGCCTCTTATCTTGGATGATATATACCCTCATTGGAAAAGGTTAAGTGTACAAGGAGAAGAGGTTGATGATGATTTTTTCGTGATGGAGGAGTGAAATGGCATTCAAGAGCGTCTCAAGAAATGCCCTTACAAGATGAAACTCTACATCAAAGAGATGTTGCGTCAACTAGCATTTCCAGAAGCCGCAAATTTGTCTCCACCTCCAAAAAAGGTGGTAACCAAGGGAGCACCTAAAAGGAAGAGGTCTACACTCAAAGTGTCATCAACGGGTCGAATCTCCTCTAAGTGGGAGGTTATTTATTCTCAAAATCCGGATAGTCAACCTTCACAACCAAAGAAGTCACTTCCAAAGAGGAAAGATGCATGCCTTGACACTTACTCCCGCTCACAAGCTTCATCGTCTACTTCAAAACCTTTTTGGAATATCCCATACATTTCACAAATTCCAAATATCATGAGACCTTTTGTTGAAGAAATTGTGAATGTTAAAAGGGGATGGTAATTGTGGATTCCGGGTCATAGCTAGGCACTTGGGGATGGATGAGGAAGATCATGTATTGGTTCGTCAAGCACTTATTCATGAGTTGAGAAATCATAAGAGTGACTACATGCCGATATATGACACGGAGGACCGTTATAACAAAATCTTGAATGGTTTACACCCTCCAACATGTAGAAGTGGTATTGCGCCGGTAGATAAGTGGTTGACCACTCCGGATATGGGTCACATTATTGCTACATGCTACAATAGAGCCGTTGTTCCATTAACTTTGCCCGAAAAAGGTATATGTGAGACATATTTTCCTATCCGAAGTGCTCCACCACTTAAGCCACATTCCAATATCATGTGTCTTTGCTTAATTCCCGACCACTATCTTCATGTTACTTTGAAGGAAGGTTGTCTGTTACCACCGAGTTGTATGGAGTGGAATAATAACAAGATTGGTGAGGCAGAGAATTGACATTTTGAGTTTTTGGATAGACAAGCCGCATTCAACGAACTCATGCCTAAGGAGCCGAAGCCGCCAAAGAAACCAACAAATGAGCACAATCCAATTGTGTTTGATGATACTCCCACTTCGGAAAAAAAAAAGAAACAAGAATTTGAAGACATGGAAGAAGACGGAAATTTAGCGCTATCGCTAGACTACTTAGATAGGTTATAGGTTATGAGACTTTTTGGTCGGTGTTTGTCCTATTTTTTGCATGATATCACACCGACGTATTTTTTGGTGGCCGGATATGTAATTTGGATATTTTGGATATTTGTGGTCAATATGTAACTAATATTATATAAATATATGAAGTAAATTTTATTTTGGTGGCCGGTTATGTCACGTCAATTATTGCTCCATTTTTTGGTCTCTAATTATTCAACTATTTATTTCATCTCATTTGTCTCATATTTGTTTTTCATTGTATTTTGCGAAGTGAAACATGTCTGAAGATGCACAAGATCCAGTTAAACTTCATGTTCGTTTGTAGATGTGAAAAAGAGGGCTAGGTTCTTTGTAAACCCCATCGACAAGTTGGACGAGTTGAAGGCAAAACTTGTCGACTTCTTTATCTATATTAGTTTGAATCATAGAATATGTGATGTGATAGTAAATGTGGCAGGCCTGGACTTGGGGGAGGATAAGGAAGAGGACTTATGGAAGACCGTGTATTATCCACAACTTCTCAAAGATGATAGCGACATTGATTACATGGTTAGGTTATTGGTTGAGGACAACACTTTACATCTTTATGTTCGATCCATTGAAGTGTAATATTAATGAACGTGTAATAGTCTAATGTGTTCGAATTTGTGTCCGTAATGTTGAATTTTAATGAATTCGTGTTGTGTGTAATTTGGATCGTTTATGTGAGACTTTGTGATTTTGATAATATAAGGACAAATTGATGTAATATGGATCGTTTATGTGTCATTATATGCGCTTAAGTGATTACGCGTCATTAACGACGAATTTTAATAATTTGGATCGTTTAAATGTGATTATGTGATTTTGAGAAAAATGATGAATTTTGGTTATTTGGACCGTTATATGATTTTGAGAATTTAAGTACAAAATCATGTAATTTGAATCGTTTACGTATCGTTAGGTGTGATTAAATGATTACGGGTCATTACCAGCGAATTTGTGTAATTTGGACTGCTTGGATCGTTTATGTGTGATTATGTGATTGTGAGAAAAACAATGATTTTGTGTAATTTTGATCGTTTACGTGCGATTATGTGATTTTGTTGTTAAATCGGTGTTATTTGGTTCAATTATGAGCGTGTAAAGATTACGAGTCATTAACGACCTTGTGTGCATTGAATGCACCTCAGTACAACATTAATGTTGTTATGATATATTAGTAAGCGTGAGTTAACTCGCGCAAGTGTTAATACTATGTGTGAGTTAACTCACGCAAAGTTTTACCTGTTTTACACTTGTGTGACTTAAGTCATGCAGCGTTAGTTAAAGTTTTATGTTTGTTCAAAAAAAACACAGAGTTTTACACATGCGTTAGTTAACTAATGCAGAGGTATTTTGGTCAGTTTGGTTGGACGGAAGTAACACTTGTTAGAAGAAGAGCAGAATTCAAAATTCATAAGGGCATTATCTCATGATTTGTCCAAGGCAAATCAAGTACTCATGTGAAAAATGATAAGAAAGGCACCTAACTATAGTTTTGAGGAACACAAATATGATAAAAGAGACTACCGGTACGAATTACTTAAACATTTGTCTCTATAAATTTAACTCAATTGATATATACGTAGAGTTTAGAGTTCAAACTCCATGACTCATTTGTTGTGAATTTCTAATCAATAATAGTTTTTTTTTGTGGTGTCCAGGGTTCGAACCCTCAACCTTACATATATTATACATTGTCCATACCAAAAGGTAAGCTCACGAGGACAATCAATAATAGTTTGATAAAAAATAAATAAACAGAAAAGAGCCTACCTAAGAAAAACTGAAAAGATAACGCAGTGCTAGAATACCATGTAATTGTTGAAAGTTCTTTTCTTTTTTTGTTTTAACGAAATGTAACTTTTTTCTTTATAAAAAAGACCAAATGTAACTCTTGATTTTATTTTTTTTAAGAAACTCTTGAAAGCTGAATCAATTGTTTCATCAATCAAACACATTCCACTCTAAATTAATTTACATCGCTTTCAAGAGCAGATTCATTGCAGGTTTTGCACTTCAGCCACAATGCCGGTTACATTCATTTTACCCACTTAACAAAACCAACTTATTTCCCCTCTATTTTTGGCATCACCAACTTATTTCCAATAAGCAAATTAAATAAAATCCGTTGTAAAGCCACTTTTTGGTCATAATCAAGGGTCACTTTGACGTGTAATTAGACCAAGGACAACGTTGTAAATAACACAACAAATCATGCCCTTTCTCAAAAAACAACCCTTTAAAACATCAACGTTGTCATCCTCATTCTCAATCTCAAAACTAAGTATCCAAAACAATTCCCTCTCTCTCTCTCTCAATCCCTCTGTCACCTTGAACTTTCTCTCTCTAATAAAACAACATTTTTAGAGGGAGAAAGCATCACCGGAGAAATCCAGAATCAAAAACCAAAATTTTTAATTAAGAATGGAGAAAATGGGTGGGAGTGGGAAGAGATTTGGGGTGTTGTTATGTGCAGATGATTCCGAATATGTGAAGAAAATGTACGGAGGGTATTTTGGGGTATTCGTGAGAATGTTGGAGGAAGAAGGTGAAAGCTGGGATGTGTATAAGGTGGCGCGTGGGGAGTTTCCAAAGGATGATGAATTGAATCTGTATGATGGTTTTGTGATCACTGGGAGTTGTAGTGATGCACATGGAAATGATACATGGGTCTCTCAACTTCTCAATTTGCTTAAGAAATTGAATGACATGAACAAGAAAATCCTTGGCATTTGCTTTGGTCATCAGGTACTAAATCAAATCAATCCATATTTAGTAAATAATAAATCACTGGTTATGTTAATGGTTTCATGAGGTTAGTTAATTTAGTCAATTTTCTTCCAATTTCAAACCTTTCTTTTTCTCTTACTAATGTTTGTTATTAATGCAATTGAATCGTATTGATTTTATTTTGGTGAGTGCCAGTACATGATGCTGTAATACGTGGTCCAGGAGGTCCACTTAAAAAAAAATAAAAATGAATAGGGATAAATACTGACGTGGCACATACTAACAAACAGCTTGACGTATCCGTGTTTTATGGCGTAAAGAAAATACCTTAGAAATTCTTAAGACTGGTTCTCTCCCATTTGGAATATTTAACGCACTATACTCTAAAGTCGTTATTTTTCACATTATTCTTAATTTTTTTTCTTTTAAAAAATGTTGATATTGCCTTGATAAAACGTAGATAATGACTTGACATTACTTTAGTTGTTCGTTTGTACCTATCTATTTATTTATTCATGACATCCATATTACTAATATTTAACCAGACAGCTACAAAAATCATAATAATTAACATTTTCTTTTTAAAAGAATTTTTTGCCAGTTTTTGCGACATCTAAATCTTTAAAAGTATCACACTTGTCTATATGCATGGCCCATATGATGCAATCTTCACATGCATCACTTTACGTTACGACATGATATGGTATCAACTCAGTTATATAAGTGCTTTATTACCATGGCTTTGTCTTTTTTGTGACATATAATGCCAATGTAAAGCTGAGTTAAAAGTAGTTTATTATTAATATATTTTACGTGCAAGTTTTTCCTACCATTAATTAACTTAATAAAGGAAATAATAATAATTGAGAGCACTGTTAATTTGATTAGATACTTGGCCGTGCAATTGGAGGGAAGGTGACTCGATCTCCAACTGGCTGGGACATTGGTGTCCGAAACATAACATTATCACCCTCTTTGCCATCTCCTTTGTCTTCTCTTGAACTTCCAACGAGGCTTTCCATTATTCAATGCCACAGGGATGAGGTATGTGTACATCTGCAATACCTTATTAAATTAATTTTATCATATCTTTAGTCTTACATTATTTTTTTTAATCATAGCACATGATAAGTTAGTTTAGTTGTTGATATATTTCTCGTTTGAATTAAATTATTTAGTTAAGAGAGCTACCTGCCAAGGCTGAAGTGATTGCTAAATCGGACAAGACTGGAATTGAGATGTTTAGATATGGAGATCATATTATGGGAATCCAAGGTCATCCTGAGTACTCTAAAGACATTCTTTTGAACATTATTGACCGTCTTATTCAGCGAAATTTCATCACGGTATAACCCTCATTTTCCTTTATTACTTCATTTATTTTATTTGTATTATGTACATTTAATTTATGTGTGTGGCGTGCCATTTTATACAATAGTATGAATGATATTTGATTATTATTGCTAATTTAGTAAGAGTTGGTTGTTTTGAATTGACAGGAAAATTTTGCTATGAGATTGAAGGAGAAGGCTGGTATGTGGGAGCCAGATAAGGAGGCATGGAAGAGACTATGCATCAGCTTCCTCAAGGGTCGTTATTGTGAAAGAAATGGAATAGAAAATATGAACATTGGTGGTATATTCTAAAGTAGTAATCGTATGGAAGAAGTTATAATATAGGAAACTAAGTGTACCCCCACTAATTAAGGTATGGCACATGCACCAGCTAGCTAGATGCATGTGTTATTAATATAATATTAGTGATAGAATTATGTGCAATCTATGTACCTGATGTGAAATTGTAAATATTAAATTTAAAGTAATAAAAAGCTTTCAGTTTTCTTCCTTTTGAATTTGGGATTTCTATTAATTGAGAAAATGTAGAAAGGCGTGGTAGTTATAAAGTGTACGTAGTAATTTGCTAAAGTACAAATTTATGGTTTTGGCTTTTAGCCAGAAATTGACTAGTGGGCAAAAACCATGACTTAGGCATTTCAAACGCAAGTCTTTCCTGTTTATTGTTTGGTTAGAAAACCAGCCATGAAACGGCATAAAGAAGTTATCATAATCTTTTGAAAATGAAGCTTAATTTGAATAAGAGTAGTTTTGAATAAAACAACATAACATAAGTACTCTTCTTACCAATTTTTAATTGGCATTTCAGGGAAGATACCACAGTAATGTAAACTCTTTTTTTTACTTTTCAAAAGTGAAAATTTTAAGGGGTCCGTTTTGTCTTTTTTGACCTTTCTTTTTTGTTTTAGAATTTGTTGTATAATTTTGAACATAATATTAGGAAAATCTTGAGTTTTTTTCAGCAATTCAAACAAATATATCACTACAAAAAAAAAACAAATATATGGAAG
>Ga0228711_1010618_pt1 | contig 12036 bp, 4 predicted proteins | sample MedpolnodulmetaG_2_FD_177996 | JGI IMG/M metagenome (GOLD analysis project Ga0228711, IMG submission 177996) | Root nodule microbial communities from Medicago polymorpha collected in Santa Monica, California, United States - brown nodules | ecosystem: Host-associated > Plants > Roots > Nodule...
CCACACCCTCATTCAACACACTCATTGGAGCTTTTTCACTTGTTGAAGGGTACATTCAACATGGTCTTTCAACACCATTGGACATGGTCTAATAATACAATACAATTGATGTTGAAGTTAGTTACCACCTACCACATACATACAAATACAATACCAATTATATGCTCGTAGTCACAGAGTCGTTAGTCTTCATTCAGTATTGCGGTTAAGAACATGAGAAATCTAACATCATAGTGCAGTTGGAAAAAATTTAATGTATGAAATTTTATAAAAGATTAATTAACGGAATAATACAAGTAATTAGACTTGTAACTAATTCATTAAATTAAAGTTTAAAGATCTAAGATACAATGTGTGAGAACTTAAGTCCGTATAGATAGCTCAAATTAAAAGACTATATATTTATAAAATCAAACTCATACTGAGTACATGTCTACATAACTCACCCCCATTACAATAGAACAGAATTACACACTTTGAAAACAAGAAAGTGGATTAGTCCTCCAATATTAGAAAATAAAAATATTGCTTCTACATTAAAATCGAACCAATTCAATAGAAAAACCGTAAACCAAATCAATCCAAATCGAAACCGTTTTGTTCGGATGTATTCAGATCATTTTCTTACTCAATCGTGTGGTTTGGTTCGATTCACGACTTTTATTTTACCAACCAAACTAAATCAAACCAAATCGCAACATAAGAAAAACATTGATTAAACATATATCACACGTAGACCAATATCGATAGAAACTCAATGAAATTTTTATAAAATAACTTTTTTTTTTCTTGTTAAGTTTCTTCTTTGCTTTTTTATTTCAAAAATGTTTTTATAAGCTATTTGAGCTTTTATATAATGATAAAATCTTAATATTTTGCATTTCTGACAGAATAAGATTTTTTTTCCCATGTTTTTAATTTAGTTTATGTTGTTGGAAACATTTTTAGAAGAAAATGAAATTGTAATGTTGGAATGAAATTTAAATGATTGTTAAAAACATTATTTAAAATAGGTTATGATTTAGTTTTTTAACTTGATTTTAATGTTGAAAATAAAAAAATGTATTGTCTCAAGAAAAATCACAAAACTAGTATATAATAGTATTGATATTACTAGATCTTAACTTGACTTAACAAATTTCCATAAATAAAGACTTGGTCATCTGAAACAAGAAAGATTACGAGTTGCATAAAGTAAGTCAGTAATGTTGTCTATTTTATACTTGTTAAGTTTTTCTAAGAAAGAGGCGCGCTGAACTTGTTGAGTCAAAAGCAAAGGACCAAGTCATTGTTTAAGGAAGAAAAATAATTGAGCAGAATGAAGCTAGGGAGGCCTTTCCAAAAATCTATATAGATCATAAAAAAACTTAAAAATTTCTATGTGAAAAAGATGTTAAGTAAATGTGAATGAAGACTAGTTAAGGAAGAAAAGGTCAACTCGACAGTGGAAGAAGGCAAAAGTTGGTGCATGTAAGAGAAAATAAACAACTCAAATACTTTAAAGTTGGTGCATGTAAAAGGAAACAAATACTTTAAAGTTGGTGCATGTAAAAGAAAATAAACAACAACTCAAATACTTTTTCATCAACTACCACCAACATGTGGTGATCTTTTTTTGATCAATTCAACATGTGGTTAGACATGACTGTGGGGTGGAGACATATTTTACCTTTCCCAGTTATATATCATATTCTCATATTCAATGGGATAAAAAATTGAATCACATCCTTGTCCTCGACTGGTTTAGATATTCCCGACCCATCCCATTCATGCAGTGCATAATTTCTTTTAATAAAAAAGAAGTATTTTTTAGTCCCGACGCTATATTGTAATACAACATCCAACAAAGAGATAATGATGATCGATGACTATGAGGAATAAAGAAGAGAGAGACCAAGTGTGTGTGAACTGTGAAAGGAGAAGAGAGATAAATCAAATAAGTGAGTGTTGGCTGACAGACAGAGACTTTGATAGTATGAGTGAAATTATTTAGGGTTTGAATTTCTATTTATATAAAAGGGGTAATAAATCGATTTTCTACATTCATGACGAGTTTGAGTATGAGTTTGGGGTGGTTACCTATATCTCTATTATCTGTCTTGTACCCGTGTTTTGAAATAGAGGAAAACTCAAATCCATACCTAAATCCAATCAAAATAGAAAAAACCCGTCAAATTGAGTTTTGTTCGAGTAAAAACCCGTGGATACGCGTTTTGTTGCCATCCCTAAATGTGGTGGTATGTGTAGCTCAGTCTTGTTGTGCTTCACTTAATATTTGAGTAAACTCTTAAGTTTTTTCTTCCTTCCTTTTTTTTTTACTCAAATAAATTGCAAAAATTGCAGTACTATTAATCATCGAATCATAGAAATCAAAATTAAAAGCCAGTGCATTAATCTATTCTAAATTTATACAATTAATCATCGAATTAGTCTTCATAAAAATCAAAATTAAAAGCCAATGCATTAATCTTTCAAAAGTTTTATATTGAATTGGTCCTAAAAAATTGAACTATTCATTGTCATAATTACGTTAAATTCGTATTTAACTATTTTTGGTATGTTAATCGATTAGATGATACTATCTCCGTCCCTAATCATAAGATCCTTTTGAAATTATTTTTTGTCCCTTTTTATAAGATCATTTTGCTATTTCCAATTACATTAATTATTTCTTTACCACCATACCCCTATTTATTTTGCATCTTTTTCTTCAATCAACAATAAATATTATGTTGAAAACATAAATTAACTCTCTCTTTTAAGGATAAAATTGTAAAAACAATAGTAACTATAAACAAATTTAATACTATTATAAACTTTCTTAATTCTCGTGATTTTGACAAAATGGTCCTATAATTAGGGACGGAGGTAATATATAATAATGGATTAGATGAGTAAAATATATGTTAAGAGATTTCAACTCATTAAGCTGGTGGTTGGTATTTTTTTTATTTATTTTTTGAAAGAAGTGGTCAGGTTGGTATGTTAATCGAGTAGATATAATATATAATAATTGATTAGATGAGTAAAATATTAGGCAAGGGATTTCAAATTCTTAAGCAAATGGTCAGGAAAAAAAATAGTTGTAAGGAGAAAATTCACTTTATGTGCTTGACAGATTTTTCAACGTAGATTATTCATTGTTAAATCACAGTGAAAAATTTGTATAAATAATATGGTAAAAAATATGAAAGATATTATAGGTCACTACTAAAAAAACAAAAATTAGTGAGGGATATTTAGTGAGGGAAAATGTGAAATTCCTCTCTAATTCCCTCATTAAATTTTGCGACCATGGAATTTGTGAGGAATTTTATTTTTTCCGTCACTAATTTTTCTTACTAATTTTGCTTTTTCTAGTAGTGGGTTAATCAATTAGACGTGGTAGTTAATTGATTAAGATGTTAAATAATCGATTAGGAAACAATACTAATCGATTGATAAATTGGTTAAATTCAAAACTAGTCCAAGTTTTAACATGTGAAGGAGTGAATGATTATAATCAATCACTTTCTAAATATATGTTGCGATTTTAACTAAAATATTATTTACATACTTCGAACATATTATTTAACTAAAATATAAATATAAATTTATGTTGGTCGGTTGGTCTCAATGAATATTTTTAAAATATCAAGTTTTTATAATTTTTCCATTGTAGATAATTAAATATATTAATGGTCAAAGTTGTGTATTGACATGTGTTCGGTTTAGTGTTCTATTCTCCTAATCAAAAATTTGGAATTGGCAGATATTGGAGGGTTGGCTTCCTGATAGTTTGTTGCAAAAGATGTTAGCCATTACTCCTTCTGATTGTGTGAATGATGAGGACACTCAGATGTTGCCTGATGGTAAACATGACCTTTTCTCTGTGAAATCCGCGTATAATATGATATGTAATTATCCAGGTATAGTTGACGACAATTCGTGGAATAAGATTTAGTGACACAATACTCCAGAGTGAGTGAGGTATTTTGTGTGGTTGCTTAGACATGGAAGACTCATGACGAATTATTGTAAAGAGCATAATGAACCTTGGCGCTCCCCTGCAGTGATGTTACCAAGACAGAGCTACATGTATTGTGGGATTGCTCTCAATGCATGGCCTTGTGGTTGCATGTTGTTGGATCCCAGTCGAGGAAGTTATTTTTTAACTCGAATTTGCAATGGTGGATCAATTTGAACTTAAAAGGAGAGGGTGAAGGGATTGGTATTTCTAACTGACAAGCATTTTGGGCTACTGCTTATCATTCCTTGAGGAAGTGGCGAAATAAGAATTTTCATGAAGAAAATCATCAGAGACCCATGCGACCACATATGGAAATTGCTAGATATGCCACAAATTATGACTTAGCTGTTAAAGTGGATAATATTGTAACTGCACTTCCAAAAAGTTGATGGATATTAAATGGAGACCGCCTAAAGGAATATGAGTTATGCTTAATACAAATGGAGCGAGAAAGGATAACTGTTTATCTTATTTACTCTAAAACAAACACACGACCCCAAAATTTGTTTTGCAGTTAACTCTCTTGTTTGGACCTTTAAAGCTATTCAACCTTCTAAGAAAGACACCTTATCATCATTTTTATTTTTACTCAGAAAAAGCCTTATCTTATAATTCACTTTTGTCAATTTGGGAGAAAGTTCACTCGTGTAGAAAGAAAAGGTTTATTAGTGTTATCTTAAAAGAAATTAACAACTTTAACCATTAGGGATGGTTTGTGTCGCATAGAAAATCAAAAGCTTAAATGTAGTTTTGGTCTCCCTATTTTGACAAAATGACAATTTTAGTCCCCTTATTTCTAATTATGCAATTTTGGCCCCCACTTCATAAATTTTGACCAAATTCTAGTTTTGACTATTCAATTTGGTGATGTGGACCAGAATGAGGGGATCTGACATTAAAGTAAGACAAATGAATGACTTATCATATTTACACCCATTTTTAAATTTAAAAAAAAATCTTTTAATCATTTAGACATTTTAATAAAACTGACTTCTCATTAAAACTATGCTTAAAAAGAACTTATTAACTAAACAAAAAAACAAACAATTAAATTTTCCCCGTGAACTTAACTCAGTTGTTGATAGGGATATTGCATATTATATGCAAGGGCCGAGGTTCGAACTCCGGACACCCCACTCCTCCACAATTATATTGTGTGAGTTCTAACCACTAGGCTACTTGACTCAAAAAAAATCATCAAAACCTCAAAATTAAAAATTAGATCGTAAAAATATAAAATTCTCAAATTGAAAATAATAAAATTAGCAACAACTTGAGAGAATCAACAACACCATAGCCATACCACAGGCACAAATCTATTAGTAGCAAATTCAAAAATTGAAAAGGTGCCTATTAATTTCCATTGGCAGGATGGAGGATTTAAGGACGATTGAAGGAAAGAAGAAACTATGGCATGAGAAATCTTAGAGAATCGATGGAGAAACCTTCATCTTTATGTTTGTGGTTTCAATTTGGGATTTTTACCATTTGTTTTTCAAATCAGGGGCTTTGAAGATTTAATTTGTTTAGTTTTAATGAGAAATATGTTTTATTTTTTTTTAACAAATTAAAATGAGATATATTAACCAACGATGAAGCCACCCACATAAGGTGTGTAAAGGAGGAACACCAACAACAAGTACAAAATATTTACAAGATCATGGTGCCACCAAAAGAGAGCACCAACCGAAAAGCAAAATAAATTACAAGATAACATCCATACAAAGAATGGGGTGTTTTCCACCAATCGTGGTAGCTATAAGCGAACACCACCTGTTTTGATTTCAACCATAAGAATGAATTTAACTTAACTTTTTCTATGAGAGAATAAAGAGTGGAAACCGTATTTTGGAATACCCGGTTGTTCATTTCCTTCCAAATCACCCAAACAGTTGCAAACCAAATAATTGTGAAGAACATATGAGAAGATCTATGCATACCTCCCATCTTAGTGAATTGAATAAAATGATGTCGAAGCTCACCAAAATGCACAAAAGAAATACCTAACCAATTCAATATTTGAGACCAAAGCTCGCAAGCGATATTGCAATGGAGAAACAGATGTATAGCTGATTCAGATGAGGCGCACCCAGCTGGACAATCCGTGTCAGTTATAGGAAGAATAACACGTTGAGCCAAGTTGTCTTTCGTAGGAATTTTGTTGCGAAGAAGGCGCCACACCAGGAGAGATACCTTTGAAGGGATCTGCTTATGTCAGACATCGTCCACGAGAGACCTATCCACCACATCACATGTTGAAGTAAGATGTCGATAGACACCCCACACTGAATAACCATGAACAGAATCTAAAAACCACCACCAAGAGTCATGAACAGTATTCTGCAAAACAATGTTATGTAAAAGAACATAACACTCCCTCACACTCTCCTCCTCCCACGCAAACAGACGTCGTCTCCACACCCACAATCCCCAATCTTCCTCCCAACTGAGACTCCACATATCCACCACCGTGCTTTCTTTTTCCACCGCCAATTCGAAAAGGCGAGGAAACTTGACCCTCAACGACACGTCGCCAATCCACCTATCATACCAAAAGAAAGTATCCCGCCCATCACCTACCACCTTTCTAGTGTTTTCCTCGAACCAATTACCAACCCCATCGCCCACCCATTCTCGAACACGACAGACCGTCTTCCACCAAACCGAGTCATGTCTACCTCCTTCCCTAATCCGCCCTCCAACCTCCCCATAACGGGCTTTCAACACCAGGTACCACAACCCCTCCTTCTCCATCAACAACCTCCAACACCACTTCCCCAACAAAGAAATATGTTTTATTAAAATGTGTAAATGATTAAAAGATATATTTTTAATTTAAAAATGGGTGTAAATATGATAAGTCATCCATTTGTCTTAGCTTTAATGCCTCATCATTAAATTAAATAGTTAAAATTAGAATTTGGTCAAAATTTATGAAGTGGGGGACCAAAATTGCGTAATTGGAAATAAGAGGACTAAAATTGCGATTTTGTTAAAATAAGGGATCCAAACTGCATTTAAGCCAAAACAAATAAGAAAGTTTATTGTAGGGAGGTTGTCTTAGTGTCATATAAGCAAATTTCAGAGGAGGTGGATATATGTAATTTTCCCTATACTTTAATCAACAACCATATGAATATTTTTTTTATCAAACGAAATGACAATAGTCATCAGAAGCTCTCTCTCTCTCACACACACATAAATGAAGGAGTCGACGTTCAAACCTCAATCACAACGTCTGACTTAACAATTTCGACAATTTTGTCAATAAAACTAAAACTTGCAGTCTAAACTAGTAGTGAACATAAAATTTTAATAGGACTAAATTAAACTTATAATTTTTATAGAAAAATAATTATATTATTTACACTTATTACGTAGTAAACAAAAGAGACGACTTTATTTGTAACATCTAGTTCAACCGACAATAATAATAATATTGTTAGACTAAATATCTGGATTCAAACTCAAGACTTCAGAATTGTGTGTGTGAGTATAAATTGTGTTTGTCACTTGGTCTATACGAACATTCAATTGACAATAATGCTAATATCACTAGACTGAACATCAGGATTCAAACTCAAGATTTCTTAGTTGCGTGTATGAGTTTTAGATTGTGTTTGCCACTTTTTCTATACAAACAAATTGAAAGCAAAAAAAAGAGGCATATGAATCAAGTCATATACCCATTAATGGCAAAACAAAATTAATTTCTTCAACAATTCATTCAAGATTGAAGCATGAGTAATAATAAATTAATAACAATCCATCATATTAGTAAATAGTTATTACAATTATAAAGCAGTTTTCCAAGTCCATATTATAATCCATGACATTTTATATTTAATAAAACAAAAAAAATAAACAAAAAAAATAAGGCATTGATTGGACCTTTTGTTATGGTTGAGCTTGTGGTGGAGGAGCTGGTGGGCCATACTGCTGTGGATGGGAAGATGATTGTTTGCGACCTCTGTACTTGCCCAACAGGTAGCAAGCTAAAGCCAATATCAAGATGAATAATATTAATGGCAATGAAATCACCAACTCGAATCCCATTCTTTAACTTTCCTTTTTCTTCCTTTATTTGTTTCTACCTAAGCCATGCCATCTTCAATTCTTAGGACTCAAAATTCACAATAATAACAAAACAATCTATATATATGATCAAAATATATATTTTTTGTTATCATCAAAATATTTCATATTAGATTGATGGTTGATATATAGAGGATACAAATTGATGAAGATTTCTGAGAGGATGATAATTTTTTTTATGATGAATTGGGAAAAGAAAGAAAGAAAGAAATTGTTAATTGCGTACGTACCTGATAGATTAGTGATAATTTCAGTGAAGGAAGCACCGTGTGCAACACGAAATCTGGCGAAGGAATGGATGATGTTAATTTACGCAGCTACTTAATTAAGAAACAATTTTTGTAGTTTTAGAAGAAAATAAAGGTGGAAGAGACAAGGTGAGATCTCATTTGGCGCGTTAGTAAAGTAGCTCTGTTTCTATAAAGAAAAAATTAATTAAGATAAGATATCAAAGTATATGCTGAGAAATAAACGCTATAGAAGACAAAACCAAAGGGTACTCTTTTTTATTTATTTATTTTACGAAAGATGTAAGGGTATTGACACTGATTTTTTTAAGTAGTTTTGTGATTAAAATAAGTGGTGAATTCCACATTCCAACCTCAAAGTTTATATATTATATAATATTCATATCAATTAAGCTAAGCATACTTAACCATATAATATTAATGCTATCTTCTTTTTTTCACAAATTCAATTACAGTTGCTTAAATATAGGGGGTGAAAATATGTTAGAACCATTGTGTTATGTAAGACTCCAATTTGATATGGTAAAAAAAAATTAAGGTTTATATATGGTTTGTTATTTGTCATAGACTTTATTTTTAAGCTTGAGTCAGACCTCTTTGTAAGTCTTATATAGTTTGTTAGCTTACTTAAAAACTTATTAAATAAGTAGTCTCACATATGGCTAAATAGACTAACAGGTTAATAAATTAGTGAGATTACACTTCATCTCAACTATGTTTTATTCATGGTGATAATATCTACATTTGCATCTACGTTATTTCTAAAACCATTAATCTTCTTAAAATTGACATTGTTAAGGATTTTAATACGGTGGATACGAGTTTCTTACTCAAAGTTCTTCATGCATCAGACTTTGATTAAAAGTTATGCAATTGGATTCAAACTATATACTCTTCATTCTGCTATAAGATCTCCTTCTCGGTTAATGGTAAGACATTTGGTTTCTTATATTACAAGAGGAGGTCTGTCAAGGGGATCCTCTATCTCATTAGCTTTTCTGCGGTTGACTCTCAAGGAGTAAAGGTTCCATCTCACATTCTTAATGCAAATGTCGCCGTGATTTTTTTGCGAAGGAAGTCAAGCACATTACTTTGTAATCTTATTTGTTTGACAGATATGGGGAAATTCCTTGTCAGCTAATCGGTCATAGTAAGTCTACTCCTTATCTAAGATTCGTCTTTAGAACTTGTCAGAAGTTTCTTGCTTCCTTGCTTGGTTTCTTTGTTTGCAAGTTACCTTTGTTTAAATTGGCATTCCCTTTTTCAAAGAAACCAAGCAAGGAAAGAATAAAAATATCACAAAGAATAAAATTAGACAAAACTAAAATATTGATGTGAGTTTTGTTTTTATTTACTTCACTAGCTTATGCTTAAGCTTAACTGACTCCATACGATTAGCTATCAATAAGTTTCAAAATGAAAAAATATTCCACTTCATGAGTACGAAGAAGATTCTTCATAGTAAGAATTGCATTTGGGTGACCTAAGCCTGAACAATTCCAACTTAAAATTGTCCTGAAATAGGCTTCTGGATCCTATATAAATGATCTATTTTGCACCAAATAAGGAGCCCAACATTGTTCCTTAGAAAGCTTAATATAATATGAATACACTATAAAAAGTTGAAATAAGAGCATTATGCCCCAACAATTTATCATCTTTTATCAGACGAGATTCGCGCTGGAGGGCATTGCTTTCTTCAAAGTTTACAGTAAACTCTCGTTCAAGTTTCTCTCTGATCTCCTTCAACATAGAGATTTCCATTTGATGTTAATTTAATGACCTGGTGGAAGGGAAGTTAAGTTCATGAAAATTCTTGTTTTCTTCCACAATCTCTTGCATCTCTTCCTTAAAACCTTGTTTGGAAAATTCCAAGTCATTCAACAGCAGAAGCCCATATTTAAGCTCCAAAGCATGAACTCTTTGCTCCTGTTGTGATTGAGATTAGTACAACATCTGCAGATACCCGTAGAGCCGATTCAATTTGAATAAAGTTAGAATGCTCTCCGTGCATCAGAGTTTTGGGTCTCTATCTCAGTATGCACTTCTCTAGAGGCTCATGATCTTTCAATGCTATCTTTTGCACCAAGTTTTCAGCCTCTAACTGGAGACTTAGGTTTGATTTCTCCAAAATATCACAATGTTTTCAGAACTCTCAAGTTTTTCAGCCGCTTGCTCAGTTTCGTTTTTTCAGTTTTTCTGTGTTTTCTTGCGCACAAAATTATATTCTCCATTTTAGATATTTTCTCCAGGCAGTGATGGTAAAGGACAGCAAGAGAATCTCTCTCTCTCTTCATTCATCTCAGCAAGATTTTTACTCAATGCTTTATAATATGAATACACCAGTTTTTTCTTTGTTGTTTTCTTGGCAAGATATTTTCTCTTCATTCAGCCTCAACATAGAACATGTACCACTCTTTTCTTTGTTGAGTCCTTTTCAATAGTGGAAGTAACAGTTTTGTTGTTACCAAGGCATCTGAAGTTCCAGGAAACAATCAGAGAAACTAAAGAAGAAATTTAAGTGCATGCTTATGAACTTAAGTTGATTGATTCAGTCTCAAAGTAGAAAGAACATACCGGGTCCAAAGTTTCAGAGATTAAAAGGAAGCTATCGGAAACTATAATTGCAGTCTCAGATGCATATAGACATTCATTCCCGGAGAAATATTTAAACTTGCCGCCCATTGAGAAAATATTTAAACTTGTGCATACTTACTGCTTTGCTTTACTTGAATGTTCTACGTTTAAATGATGTATGTAAGTATGTACTTATGTCAACCAGTCAATCTAACTAGCCCTATTGTAAACAAAATAACCCATGTCCATATGCTACAGCCAAGAAGTACTTATGGTTCCCGTAAGTCCATATGCAATAATTCAAGACATTTAGTAGCTATACTAACACTTGCTTTGTATGAAATTCTCTTTTTGTTTGGCCATATGACAAATATCATAAACAATGCTTTTATTGAAAGTAATGACAGTATACACTATTCAGACCCTCTAATCTAGTTATTGATGAATGACCAAAACGAAAATGCCATAGGGCAGTCGAGGGAATTGAAACACAAGAATTACAACTTGGACTTGAGAAGTGACTTGAAGCTTCCAAGTGGTAGAGTCCATTGTTCAGCACTCCTAAACCAATCATCATCGAATCCATAATCTGTATCAAACATTCGTTACTGAAAAATAAGTATGAAAATAAATTGATATTGAAGAAGGGTAGATAGAGAACATCACTCAATATAATTGACCTGGTGACATCAATAGCACAAATAAACTCAGCCACTATTGATTTCCATTAAGCAGTTTAACTTGAATTCCATCCACTTTCCTATAAGAATAAAACATATCTAAATTGCAACGTACATGGCCAGTTGCTCTACTATCAAGTGCACAATCGATTGGTTTACTACAGATAGAATTGCATGAAACACATTATTTACCTTTAGAGGTCGAGAGTTAACGATTTGTCCACTCATTTTGCTTCTAGCACTAGAAATGTGGTTTAGATTTAAACTAGATACTCATTCTATGTGTAGATCATCATTTCTGAAAGTGATATAAAACAATAGAATATGAATAATGACAATGATTATTAAAAAAAACAAGGAGAGAAAAAGTATGAGAGAGAATCTAGAGAGAGATGCTCTAGGGGGGGGGGGGGGGGGGTTTAGGAAA
>Ga0228711_1010621_pt1 | contig 12033 bp, 5 predicted proteins | sample MedpolnodulmetaG_2_FD_177996 | JGI IMG/M metagenome (GOLD analysis project Ga0228711, IMG submission 177996) | Root nodule microbial communities from Medicago polymorpha collected in Santa Monica, California, United States - brown nodules | ecosystem: Host-associated > Plants > Roots > Nodule...
TGTATATTACCATAATTGGTATACTGGAAAAAAATTATGTTTTTTTTTTAAAAAAAAAAAATCCGTTTTACTCATCCAACTGTACATTACAGCTCATTGTCATTCATGATGATCCATTGGCATTTTTCTAAAAAAGGCAGCCTGGTGCACTAAAGCTCCCACATACGCAAGATCCATTGACATTTTTCTTTAATAAAGAAAATTTTGCTTTCCCTTTTCTGTTATAATGAACAATATAAGGATTTTGTTGTAACTATTGAAGCTAGAAAATATTTTGGGAAGAGGTTTTTCAACAATAAATTTTAGAAATTTGCAAAAACAATTTATGGTTTTGATTTTGTAACTTTTCCTTTGTTTTTTGTGCTTATCTTCTCCTTAACTTGGATGACTAAATTCTGGTAGATGAAAAATTTCCTAGAGCTAGTGGATTCAGTTGGATAAAGTCATAAAATGTTGTGGATTCAGTTGGATTGGATAAATTTCCTTAACTTTGAGGATTAACAACTGTGAACTTATTTCTATGCTTGAAGGATAAAGTCATAAAATGTTGTCGATTCAGTTAGAACTTAAAATATGCTAATCACTATATTTTGTATTCTCTTAAATAGCAGGTTTGTGCCCAAAAAATGTTCAGCAGTGGAGTCATGCAATTATTGTTCAGCACCTGTTCCATTTGAATCACCAGAGTTTGGTTTTTGTCAAAGTGAAAATTGCAGTAGTGGCAATGTTAAACGTCGCAAGTTATTGAGATGTGCCGTTTGTATGGAGGTTTGTCCTAGCACCCCGCTATGGTTTTGTGTATGTTGTCATAGGTTTGTGTTTAGGTTGGCGCCGGAACCACTTTTTAGAATGTCTTCATTTTGTATAGATTCAGACTCTTCAAATAGTTCTTCTCAAGCAGTACCCTCAAAACCGCTGTGTCCCTTTTGTGGGATACTGCTACAGAGAAAACAACCAGACTTTCTACTTTCTTCCTCTCCTGTTTAAGAATATTGAACTATTTTGTATTTATTATAAGTGTATTTATTACTGTAGTAGAAAGAAATTGTAGTTTGCGTATCTAATATAGCATTTGCTGCATTGTACATAGATGATCTCTGTGGATAACGGTTTGCAAAGATCTCATAAGTTACTATAAACTTGTTGTTTATGGCTATTTTTGGTTCAAGGAAAGTCAACCAAAGTTGAAATACAAATAAAGATTTAATCAGTACGACTGTTGTAGTCTAAGCAAGTTAATAGGTAGAGTCACAATTTTGAAGGATTATTTTGAAAAATTTAACCAAATCAAGCTAGGGTTTTAAGGTTGAAATTGGCTAAAAAAGGTTTGAGGTTGATTCGTAGAAAAACTATAGACTTGAAGTAAGATGCGATTGAATTAAAATTGCATTGAAATGTAAATGGGGAAGTAAGTAAAGGAATTGAAAGATAGTGCTTTGAAAGGTAAATTTGCTGAAAATATAGAGTATTTTGAATTGAAATTACAAAAAAAAAGTTAAATGAATTTAAAGGACGATAGAAGGTATACTTAAAGTTTTGAAAAGCTATCCAAGAGTGCTTAGATGAGATGCCACATGTATCTTCTAGCTTAACCAAGGTTCTGGGTTCGAATCCAGCCTTGGACATGCAGCAGCGATGCTCGAGGGATTAGTCTTTACAGTTTTGCGCGGAGGATATTCGGTTTACACAAAAAAAATATAGTTTTGAAAAGCTAGGATTCATAAATCATGATTCTGAGCTATTCTTAGCAAATCGTTTGTCGAATTGAAGTCTTTGTACATCAGGTGCTTAAAAATTCAGTCATGCCTTGTAAGCCATCTTATTTGTTGAATTCTCAGTTTTCATCAAAACCTTCTGCAAAAAGTTAGACTTTTATGTTAGACTTGCAATCTGTTTCAACAAGCTGAAATTTCGTCAGTAACATTTCGTTTAATATTCATGCATCTCTCGAAGAATTGCACACAAAATTGTTTTGTAACGTTTTATCTTATATAGTTCTTAAAGAGCCAAAAAGAAATTCAATATCTATTCCCTTATTCAATATTTATTTCTATGAATTCTAGGAATGTTTTATTGATTTTGTTTTGATGGTTTTGGCAATTTGCAAGATTTTTTTCTTCACCTATGGTTTTGTTTTTATTTATTCTTTTTATTGTTGGTTCAGTGAACTTCCACGTTGAAGATTCGACATAATCTGAATGAATACAAGGTAAGGTTTATTTATTCTATTCTTTTGGCATTTGATACATCTTTAATTGCTTTCCGTCATCCTATTGAATTATGATATATTGAAATCATGTTTTATGACTATGTGTCATGTCACTTGACCTTATTTTTCAATTTTCTGTATAAGATTAATCCATTCATCGGGGAACTTTTTAGGTAGGGTTCATCCATGTGGCGCACTTTAAATTATTCTGAGAATCATTGTACTCCAAATTATTATGTATGGAAATTTTTTACACAATGTTTTAAACATTCTTGCAAAATATCTCAGAACATTTGTTGACTCCATAGAGACGAAAACTATTTGCTCGATAAGTGAAGAAATCTCACTTTAAACTAAAAGTTTAATAGATACACTAGTAGAAATAATTGAAGTTGAGAGAAGAACAGATTTTGACTTTACTTTTTTTTTTCTGAAGTTTTTTTTTTGAAGGATTTTTTTCCGAAGTTTTAGAGACACCAATATTTAATGGCCCTTTTATTTTCTCTAATTTAATCTTCGTCGTTATCTCAACTTTTTCTCGCAGTGGTGTGTTTATGACTATTACAAAGTAACGGTAATTTAGTAGTGGGATGTGGAAATGGAGATTAATGCATGTCATTATCATATGGTACATTTTAGTGGGTATTGAATTTTTTGAAAGTGGTAGTGGGTGGTGGAAATTGAGATTGGTTAATGTTGTCAATCATATACTCGTACAGTTCAGTTGGTCGTGGAAAAAATGGTATTGGCACATGCTGAGGAATCATCACTTATACGGAAATGACAATAGTCATTGGAAATTCACACACACAAGTGGATGAGTTGGAGTTTGAAATTCGATCACTGTGTCTGATTAAACAATTTTAACATTTTTGTCGGTTGAGCTATGACTTGTGGACTCATCACTTTTGTTTTTATTTATAGCAAGTTAAGTTGTAAGCTATCTTGTAAGAAGCAAGAGTGAAAAAAAATGGTATTTTCAGAAAAGCAACATGGATGGGATACAACCAAAGACTACACCCTCCAAATCCTAACAGGAAGATGGTTTATGGTATTTTCATCATTTATGATCATGTCAGTATCTGGAGCAAGCTACATGTTTGGTCTATACTCAAGAGAAATGAAATCAGTTTTGGGTTATGACCAATCCACTCTCACTCTCTTAAGCTTCTACAAGGACTTAGGCTCTTGCATAGGAATTCTCTCAGGCCTACTCAATGAAATCACACCTCCTTGGGTTGTCTTAACAATTGGTGGTGTTCTCAACTTTTTTGGCTATTTCATGATTTGGCTTGCAGTCGCAAGAAAAATCTCGAAACCTCAAATATGGAATATGTGCTTATACACATTCATTGGAGCCAATTCTCATTGTTCAACCAACACTGGAGTTGTAGTCACCAGTGTAAGGAATTTCCCTGGTAGTAGAGGTATTGTCATAGGCCTTTTGAGTGGTTATCTTGGTTTGAGTGGAGCTATCATCACTCAACTATACTATGCCTTCTATGGAAATGACTCCAAATCTTTAATTTTGCTTATGGCTTGGTTACCAACTGCTGTAACTTTTGTTTTTACACCGGTTATTAAGCATCACAAGAGAGTTGAGCAACCAAATGATTCCAAAGCTTTCTATAATTTTCTTTACATGACTTTAATCCTTGCGGGGTACCTCATGATAATGATCATAGTACAAAAATGTTTCAACTTTACTAAGAGTGAGTATTATGTCACTTCCATTCTAATGCTTCTCTTGCTCATCCTCCCTCTTGTTGTTGTTATTGTTGAAGAACAAAGAATTTGGAAGAACAAAAAAGAGCACATCAATGGCGAAGATTCTTCTCCTAAGCCTTTGAATATAACCACAAATATGCCACAAACTCACCAAGCTAGAAGAGAAAGTACTCAAAATGAAAAGCAAGTTTCCTTTTGGGGAAACATACTCTTTCCCCCACATAGAGGTGAAGATCATACAATATTTCAAGCCATTTTGAGCCTTGATATGATGACTCTTTTTGTATCCACAATATGTGGACTTGGTGGAACTCTTACTGTGGTAAATAACTTGAGTCAGATTGGATTATCTTTAGGATATCCTTCACATAGTATAACCACATTTGTTTCCCTAATGGCAATTTGGATCTATCTAGGTAAAGTTGCACAAGGGGTTATCTCAGAATTTATCATAACCAAATTAAAACTCCCTAGACCTCTCATTCTAACATCAATCCTTACATTATCTTGTTTTGGTCACCTTCTAATTGCATTTAATGTCCCAAATGGTCTCTATGTAGCATCAATTATTATTGGTTTCTGCTTTGGAGCAAACTTGCCAGTACTATTTTCAATCATATCTGAACTATTTGGTCTTAAATATTACTCAACATTGTACAATGTTGGGTTAATAGCAAGTCCAATAGGGTCATACTTGTTAAGTGTTATGGTTGCTGGCCATCTCTATGACAAAGAAGCCATAAAGCAAATGGCAGCATTAGGGTTAAAGAGGAAGCCAGGGGAAGAGTTGAATTGCAATGGAAGTCAGTGCTACAAATTGGCTTTCATTATAATCACTGCTGTTAGCCTTTTTGGGGCACTTGTGTCTCTAACTTTGGTGATAAGGACTAGAGAGTTTTATAAAGGGGACATATACAAGAAGTTCAAAGAGGAAGCTAAAACTGTTGAAAATGAATTGGTTGTCACTCAGAACAAGGTTGGACCTGCTTCAAATGATGGTTAGATATCTTTGGTAAGGAATTAGGGTACCTCATAGTTGGAAAAATATAGCATAGGTTCTTGAAATCTTATGGTTTCTTATCAATAAATCACCAAATGTAGAAGTAGGTAAATACTTTATTATATATTTTACATATTTGGATGGCTATATGTGAAATTAATAAATAAGAATTATTGTATTTGTCTAGTAATAACGGTCAGTTTTAGTTTCCAATGTCATTTTAATTATTTTTTTCCTTCATTTATATCATCTATTTAATATTATGTGCATCCCTCTCAAATAATTATTCTTTGCTTTTAGATAATGATAATGGAAATACATCAATGGTTAATAAAAAATTATTATTTTTTGAAAGATTTAATAAAATTAATTATGTTTTTCCTTCATTAATTAATTCAAATTAATTTGTTTAAAATGATATACGGTTATTGTCGAATGGATGAAGTTTTTTTCTTCCAATTTCCTCACTTTCATCATTTTTCTTTCTTTCTTAGTCTACTCCGTCTCTAATGAAACAATGGAAAAAAGAGCTTGTTTTTATGTTTGAATTATTGTTGGAAAGAATCTAGAATTTTGCTGTTCACACTTGCCAAAAGGTTAAAACACACCACAAAATGACTTAAATACCCCTCATCAGTTAACTACCGTCGGTTTCATATTCCTCGGCAGTTAACAACCGTCGGTTTTGAATTCTCGGCAGTTAGCTGCCGATACGCTGTTATGACAGCAAGCTACTCCCCTACTAACTATTTCATCATCACCTTTTCTTACCTCTTCAATCTATAACCCAAATCCAATTTTTTTCCACAATCTTGATCCAAAATCATTGAAGCATCAATCCTATGAGGTTTCAACACACTTTTGACGTAAAAAAAAAACAAGTATCGACTATTTTAATCAGTTTATTTTTGTTCATTTTGCTGACAGTATTCGCAAAAACACTAACATGCACGTATCAGCACTTAAGTGCCGAAGTATGGGGAAGATGAAGAAGATTTAATTTCACTTGATGCGATATGACTGATTGTTTGTCGGTGTTAATTGTAATACCCTAATCCCCACATATTATTTTAATAAAAATACAATAAATAATTGAACAAGCAAGGGTGTCAAACATTTAATACTTCATTTAAATTAAAAACGTCGTAGCGGGATACATTTTTCGAAACATCAAAGTAATTGTCACATTTGTATCAACATCGAAACTGAATTCAAAAGATTCATAAAACCTAATCTAAAATAAAATAAATCCCCAATCCCTCGTGTCACAGATCAGAGCATCGACTCAGTAAAGACTCCCAAAAACGTTAGGTAAACGAGTAGGTTTCAAAGCCATCCTCAGAGACTCACTGCTACTAAACTTCTTCTTCCTGCAAATCTACACCACAAGGGTGCAGGCGCCCAACCCGCCATTAGAGGGTGAGAATATATTCAACATAAGAAATGCATAAACACATGTATAGATTCAGATAAAAGAACACTTTAATTACATTTAGACATGTATACATCACAGTCAAATAATATTCACATTTAAACATGTACCTTCATTTAATAAAATCAACATGCATCAATCAACATCTTATAATAACGGGTGAGCATCAACAACATTTAGGAATATAAAAAAATATCTAACAAAATACAGATCATTCACACATACATCTTAAAATAGTTACACTTCTTTAAATAACACGTCTATTAATTTCACATCTTCAAATAACACATAAATTACATATCGTTAAATGACACATCATTAAATAGTTCATAAATTACACTGCATTAAATATATAACCAAATTCACTACATCTTTAAATATGCTATATCTTCAAATATGCATGACAATGGATGCAATGTCCCTAATTCGACTCTATAGGCATGTGGTACCGGTTTTGGATATCAGAGTTATATTACTGATTAATCCCCCATCTTTAAATCACATCTTTAAATCGGACTGACCATGAATGCATGTAATGACTCAACAAATGCACATCTTTAAATGACTCGACAAATACACATATTTAAATAAAATCATCGTCAAGTATCACATCTTTATATAACACATCACTAAATCACACATCTTCAAATAACACATGTTTATATAACACATCTTTAAATCACACATCTTCAAATATCACATCTTTATATAACACTTCTTTATATCAACACATCTTCAAATATCTCATTATTTACACATCGTCAAACATCAATAGATAAATCATCCTTGCTCATCAATTAATATCTAATCAATTCAATTCATCATCTAAAACTTATTATTTCAACATATTTAAAAATAATAGAAATAATTTTTTTTATAACAATTATCTCTACAAAAATTACTTTAAATAGGATACATTCTTTTAAGCTGAAATAGTAGTAATCTTTCGATGCACATATATATACACACACTTCATAAATTCTAGAGCAATATACACACAGTTTATAAATTCTAGAGAAAATTAGCAACAAGTTCCAAATAATTATCCGCATAGCAACAAATCATAAATAAAATATTAAATAAAAAGATGCATGATTAGTATCTACATCTCATAAGATAGCTCATCGATATGTCTACAAAATCATATTAACAGTTAATCACCTATAATCTAAAATAGAAATTGTTATTCGAAGCACATATTTACATAAATAAAGTAACTCAAAGCAATGAGTGGCATAGGAACAAAACTCAGAATCGAGTGGCATGTGGACAAAACTCATAGTACACCAAATCTTTAATGAATATGTAAATTTACACGGTATAAATTTTAAGCCACAAATTGAAGGCCATGTTCGGAACTCTTCTTTCAAAAAGACAATTAAGGTTATGATAACTCCGACCGACACTATTTATGATTTGAAGGCACACCTTAACAGATATTTTTTGAGTATCTTGGTGAAAATCAATATACACGTCACATATTTGCTCAGATGCCTTGCATAGACCTGGGAGAAGATAAACATGATGACATGTGGAAAACAGCGGTCTATGTGCCTTGGCTTATTCGTGACGATAGCGACGTAGGATTTATGTTTAGGAATATGGTTGAAGATAATATATTATATCTTTGCGTTCGTTCCATCTGCATGTGCGTAGAATGTCAGTAGAGTAGAGTTTTTATGTAATGATATGTAATGTGTTGTTTAATTTCAAACACTCTTTAATATTTTGTTGAATTTCAAACAATCGTGTCATTTTAACGAAATGTCGGATTGATATAATTTTGGTCAATTGTAAAAGATTATGTATTGTTCTTATTTATGACTGATTATAAATGGTGTATGAGTTGTATTGCCTTTAAAATTGATGTGGTTGAATTAAAGGTAATAAATAGGCTGACAATGGCTTGAAAACCATTATGCAAAACCTGCTGTCTGCATAATTGAATGCATCGGCAGTTAACTGCCGATGGATCCAACAACATCAAACTGCCGAAGATTATAACGCCGGCTATAGTTAACTGCCGAGGAGCATTTTAATCTTTTACTGATATTTTAGCCATCTTCAAGGTGTGAACAACAATTTTCAAGAATCTATGTAAAAATGTTTACACATAACATGATTAGATATTTCATCTTACTAAATTAGATTAGACCGGTTCATGTGTGGTTGGCAGTTTGATTTAGTTAGTACGAAAAAGCATAAAAGGTTTTATTTAGGCTTAATTGCATGTTTGATCCCTTATGTTTATTTTAGTTTTCAAGTTGGTCCCTTATGTTTTAAAATTTCAAGTTGGTCCCTTACGTTTTAAAAGTTTCAAGTTGGTCCAAAACGTTGTTCACGTTGGAATAAGTTAGTCCCTTTTGCGACATGATATTGAGTTTAATAAAACCAAAAAAATTAAAAAAATGTTTTAAACTGATTTTCTAAATAAGTTAAGGTTCTATCACTCATATTGTCAACCCAAATCTTTAAACGTTAAGTGACGGAAGAGACTAACTTATTCCAACGTGAGTAACGTTTTGGACCAACTTGAAACTTTTAAAACGTAAGGGACCAACTTGAAACTTTTAAAACATAAGGGACCAACTTGAAAACTAAAATAAACATAAGGGATCAAACATGCAATTAAGCCTTTTTAAATAACAAGATGATTTGAACGGTTAGCTCTCATCTTAGCAAGAATAACAACACGAGAATTTCCCTCTCGAAGGATGTGATAAAGTGAAATAGACCAATCCTTAGCAAGATGCATCCGAAGTAGTTCTAAGAGATTTGCATAATGGTAGAACCTTGTAGTCTCTTTCATTACCAACTGCATTACGCGAAGAGAGTCGGAGCAGCATATGAGCTTTCTATATCCTGCATCCGAACACAACTTTACACCAGTCAATAGATCTTGAATTTCAGCATGTAGGATATTTGAGATCCCTGCACTACCAAATAAATCAAGTTGAAAACTTCCATCGTGCTTACGAATTAGACCACCATAACCTGCCTTTCTTGTATTTGTCAACGCGCTTCCATCAACATTGAGAATCACGGTGCCCTCATCCCCATGTTGCCAACTCACCATCCTTGGAGTATGAGTACGAGTATCCAAGGAGTTAGTACCAAAAGCCTCGTGAGCAAGATGATGCTGGGAAAAAATAGTTACAACCGTCGAATGCATGTTTGGTTGGATATTATAAAAAACTAACTTGTTTCTTGTACACCAAATATTCTACATAATCAAAGGTGTAAGAATTCCGATATCACTTACTATTTTGTGGATGATCTTAGCTATATTATTCATGTCTATCACCGAGCACAAAGAAAGAGGGTTTGGGAAACCACATTTGTGCCAAACTGCTGCAGATCGCGAGCAAGAAAGGAGACAATGCAGAATAATCTCATCTTCATTTTGGCAGAATGGGCAGGTGGGAGAGACATTGACGCCTTTGTGTGCCAAAAGTGATTTGGTTGGAATAGAACAGTGGCAAGCTTACCAAATAAAGATTTCTATGCTAACAACCATAGGTAATTTCCAAGTTTCTTGAGAGGATTCCATTTCACGTTGAGAGAGAAGCCAATGATAACCACTGTATATGCGTTGAATACTCTCCATTCAAACTAGCATTCCAAATCCAGGTGTCCTCGATCGACAATATAATGCAAGGGTTTAAACTTTTGATGGCTTGAGAAATTGTAAGGGGTAAAGCTCTATGCAAGTATTCTACAATACATCTATTATTATTCCACAAAGTCTTGATCTTGAGGCATAAATCTGTTGGAGAAATATCTTGAATCACTTCGCAAAGTGGTTGCTTACGGATCCAAGGTGGAATATTTTTGTTTAGTTGTCGGAATTCTCATTTGGTTTTATTAATGCCTTAATGTTTTATGAAAGTTATATATGTATTTTTAGCGGGTTTTTTGCTTTCAAAATCACTTACTCGTGGTCATTTTGATTGTATTGTTGCTATTTTAACATTTGAATGAATTAAGTTTATTTATTGTAAAAAAACTAAAAAAGTGATAATGCACAAAAGTAACATAATATTTATTGAGAAGTGTTATGAACATTTTCTTTAATACTCATTCTCTTATTGAAAGAAATTTATACATGTGTCGAACTTTGAAAATGGCTCACACATAAAGTGATGAGACTTACATGAATTTCACCCAATAAAAGAAAGATTGTTAGAGTTAGTGTTAAAAATAATGTGTTTCTATTTCTCATATTTTTTAGAGTAAATTACACATCTTTTATAAGAGATGTTTAAATTGCACAAATCTTTTCCTTCAAAAAGAAAATTACACTAGTCTTTTTTCGAGAGAAGTTTAAATTATATTACATTATCTTCACCTCTTAGGTTGAAATCATGCATATCTCCTTTAATAATTTTTTATTTTATTTTTAATAGTCGAACGACAAAAATATTTATGGATTAAGACGTGGCCCAATCAGAACATACCATTTGTTTAAGAATTCAAATGTAATCTAATATTTTATAAAATATTTATTATTTAATAATTAGTTTTATTAATTATTAATAGACATGGAAACAAAACCTGCCCCCGACCGCCCCGAATTTAACGGGGAAAATTTGATTTAATTGGGTGCGGGGGAAATCTGAATATTTAGTACGGGGGCCGGGGCCAAGGCCAAGGGATGCTTACACCCGCCCCGCACCCACCCCCGCCCCGCACGCGCCTTTTGAAATTTACTTTATTAACTTTTATAATCTTATTTTCATAAGCACCAACTTATTTTAATATATTATTACTCTTTAGAAACATATTTATTATAATTATTTTGCTCTTTTGAAAAAAGTTTATTAGATCTTTAATTATTAATATAATTATCGTTTTTTGTTGCTATGAAAAAAAAGAAAAAATATGCATTTTTTAAATATTTTATAAAAAATAGATTTTTCGCGGGTGGGGTGGGGGCAGGGCTGGGAGACCTGTCCCCATTGAGGGTGGGGTTGGGTGTTCAATTTTTATCCCCAATATGGTTTGGGGACGGGGACGGGGACGGGGGTGGATCCGTGGTTGCATGGAAGCGGGGGCGGGGACATGAATGTTTAAACCCGTCCTGTTGCCATGTCTAATTGTTAAGATGGACACTGCGACTCACGTTCAAACACGTGATCCTCCACATGTAGCACTTGAGGCAGTCACTACAAGAAAGTTGCTATTTAGCTTCAGACCATTTCTGATGCTAATATTGTCTGTTAGTGTCCATTTAGCATCCACAAATTCTGATGCAAATGCATTTTTTTTTTAATTTCTTTTTTATATGAAATTTAGCTTCAGTTAGATGCATGCTATTTGTTGATGCTATATTTTTTAACCAAATTTTACTAATAGCATCCACAAAGTCTGATGCTAAATTTGTTATTTTACATATAGCATCTATGATGTTTGATGCTAAAAATTTTACTCATTTTTTCTTTATCTTTTCTTTTTTATTATTTTTGTCAATTTTGGTTTCCCACATTTTTTTTCATTTTTCCCACAAATTCTTTCACTCTTCCCACACTTTCCCTGGTGCAAATATGTTACTTTCACGCGTCCGTGAAAATTCTTGCACAATACGTCCGTACAAAATAGCATTTTCTTTCCCTAAATATCTCATAACACCTTGTCAACAACAAAAAAAAAAAAAACCAAAAAACT